>ERZ1023658.124-NODE-124-length-31112-cov-13.832759_pt1 | contig 31112 bp, 34 predicted proteins | sample MGYA00380339_ERZ1023658 | MGnify/ENA primary metagenome ERZ1023658 (study PRJEB33179, sample SAMN07448981) | human gut metagenome | biome: Human-gut; feature: Human associated habitat; material: Faeces | host: Homo sapiens | place: India: Bhopal | collected... | reverse complement strand
ATAATCGCCAGCACGCCCAGCATTTCCACCATCGACCGACCTGTTTGGGAAGAAGTTCTGAGGCTATTTTCAATCCGCGCGCCCGCCCCGCTCTTTTGCGTTAAATCCGCGCACGGCGAATCATCTGTTTGCACAATTTGTTTATTTACTCTATTCATTTTGTCTCCTATTATTTAAGTTGATATTGCGAGAATCACAAATGCGCTGCGTGAAGTTTCTCGCACTTCTCCACTCAGCTAAAAAATGTTTGTATAAAATTGGAAACAGGACGCTGTGCGCGCTCTGGGATAATTTAAAATGGGTTATTTTACCGTACAAAACCCTAAAGGCCATTTTCGTTGTTCCGTCTATAAAATCTATATTCAAAACACAAATTAAAACCGAAACCGAGCTCTGTCAAGATATTTTTGGGATTTTGAACGAATACGCTATACGCGTTTGAAAATAAGCGATGTATTGATTCCACCAAACGCAAAGTTATTGTTCATCACAAATGATGCGTCTTTTTGCAAAGGCTTTTTCATAATATAATCCAGCACCCCGCATTTTTCATCGACTTCGTTCAGATTCAAAGTCGGCGCATACCAGTTATTATTCATCATCAGAATCGACCAAATACTCTCCAGCGCCCCACACGCACCCAAAGTATGGCCCGTATAGCTTTTAAGCGAGCTGACAAGCGCGTTAGTACCAAGCACAAGTTCGGTTGCTTTTGTTTCGGCTATATCACCTGCGTTTGTTGCTGTTCCGTGCGCGCAAACATATCCAATCTCATTGCTGGACAAATGCGCGTCATCAAGCGCTTGGCGCATACAAATCGCCATTGTTTCAGAGTTGGGTTGCGTAATATGCGTGCCGTCCGTGTTGTTTGAAAAGCCCACCACTTCCGCCAGAATAGTTGCACCTCGGGCTTTCGCGTGTTCGTATTCTTCCAAAATAAGAGTACCAGCCCCCTCGCCAATCACAAGCCCGTCTCTATTTTTATCAAATGGAGACGGCGTTAAAGCGGGTGTATTATTCTTTGTGCTGGTCGCATACAACGTATCAAAGACCGCAATTTGGGTAGGGCTGAACTCTTCTGCGCCACCTGCAATCATAATGTCTTGCAAGCCAAACTTAATCGCTTCGTACGCGTTGCCGACCGCAAGCGAGCCAGATGTGCAAGCTGTGCCTGTTGGAATAATCCGCCCCGTTGTTTTAAAGTGGACAGACAAGTTGACCGCCGTTGTGTGAGGCATCATTTTGATGTAGGTTGAAGAAGTCACTTCACCGACTTCGTCCGTTTTCATCATCGAGAAAAAATCCAGCACAGGTGCAACCGACCCAAAAGATGAACCATACGCCACACCGCAACGCCCAGAAGTTAGCTCTGGAGTGTCCTCTAAGCCCGCTTGCGCCAAAGCTTGTTCGGTCGCATTTAACGCCAAAATAGAAACTTTGCCCATTGTTCGGAGGACCTTGCGCGTATAGCGTTCGGGCAAAACAAATCCCGTCACCAAAGACGCCAAATGCGCATTCAAGCCGCGATATTTTTCAAGCTCTTTTAAATTCACAACCGCGTTTTTTAACGTGTGCAATCTGTCCCACGAAGACGCGACATCAGAGCCAAGCGAGCTGACGAGGCCCATTCCAGTCACAACGACTCTGCGCATTAAATCATACCTCCGTTGACTGAAATGACTTGACGCGTTAAGTATGCCGCGCTTTCGCTCATCAGATAACCGACAAGGCTTGCGACTTCTTCGGGCTTACCCAAACGCCTGCATGGGATTAACTTTTTGACCTCGTCCAAAGGCAAATCCTTTGTCATATCCGTTTCAATAATCCCAGGTGCAACACAGTTGACAGTGATTTTGTGTTTTGCAAGCTCCAACGCCAACGCTTTTGTCGCGCCAATAATACCCGCTTTGCTGGCCGAGTAATTGACTTGTCCACGGTTACCAATTACACCTGAAATAGAGGACAACGTAATAATGCGACCATGTATGCGATTCGAAACCATAGGCATCACAACAGGGTGCAGTACATTGTAAAAACCATCCAAATTGGTGTGAATGACTTTGTCCCATTCAACGCCCTCCATAACGGGGAAAGAGTTATCGCGATTAACACCCGCATTACACACAACGCCATAATACGCGCCGTTTTGTTCAATGTCGGCAGTGATCGCTTTTTCGCACGCCGCGCGATCAGCAATATCAAAAGAAATAAGGCTTGCTTTGCTGCCCAGTTCTTCGACTTGGCGCTGCACTTCTTGCGCAAGCGCTTGCTTTGAGTGATAGTGCAACACCAGCTCGTATTCTTTTTGTGATGCCAAATGCAGGGCAATTGCTTTGCCTATGCCGCGAGAAGCGCCGGTAATTAAAACTCTTTTTGTCATTGATATCCTTTCAAAAAATCGGTAATGTCATCGGGTCGGTATGCATTTAAAATCCCTTGCGAAACGATAGTATCATTTTCGTCCAAAATCACGCAATCAAACGAGGCCAGATTTTGATCTAAAAAAACTTCCTTGATTTGAATCTGGTAGCTTTTGCCCAGCTCAAAGCAATCGGCAAATTGTTCGATTTTGCGCGATCCCAAAACAAAGCCCACCTTTGGCTGACGATTTTCTTGTCGGTCAAAAATGCCAACAAGACAGCCGATTGTCTGCGCCATATATTCAAGCGCTACATACTGCGGAACGCCGTTTAAAGACTTGTCAAAAAAAAGGTCGTCTTGTTGGATTGTAATGCCTGCGCAAAGCGTGTGAGCTGTCAAGTCATAATCAATCACACGATCGATTAAAATCATCGGCGGACGGTGGGGTAAAACATCAATGGGCAAGTATTGTTTTTGCATTTCATTTTCCTATAATCACAGAAACGTTTGATCCCCCAAACGCGAAAGAGTTGCTTAAAATATTTTTTATTGTTTTCTTTTCTGGCATTAAGGCCAATTTGATAGGCTTTAAAGCTTCGTCTTTTTGCCCGTCAAAAACGTGTGGAAAAATCACATCGTTTTGAAGCATTAAATAACATAGCGCCAGCTCTATTGCGCCGCTTGCGCCCAACGTGTGCCCCGTCATCGGCTTTGTAGAAGAGCAGTAAGGAGCGTCCTTAAACACTTGCCAAACGGCCGTGGCTTCCATCGCATCATTGTGCCCCGTTCCCGTGCCGTGCAGGTTAATATAGTCTATGTCGGTAGGCGTTAGATGGGCTTGCTTTAAAGCCAATGTCATCGCTTCTATTGCACCTGCGCCACTCGGATCGGGCGCGGTTAAATGATAAGCATCAGACGTTTCGCCAACGCCTTTTAATTCAATGCCGTCTTTATCTTTTTCCATAACGAACAAAGCCACGCCCTCACCCAAATTGATGCCTTGACGGTTTTGGCTCATCGGATTTGTTTGCGTGTGACTTAACGCTTCCAGCGCTTCAAAGCCATTGATTGCGAATGTGCATTTTGAATCAACGCCGCCTACAATTACGCAATCGCAAATATCGTTTTCAATTAAGCGGCGCGCGGATACGAAAGCTTTTGCAGAGGACGAACACGCCGTAGAAATCGTAAACGCTGGGCCACGAATGCCAAGCTTGTTTTTTAAAAACAACGCGGGCGTACCGAGCTTTAACTGATCAAACGAAAAAGCTTGTGGCGCTTTGCCAACCTCCAGCCATTCATTGATATTGTTTTGAGCCTCTTCAATACCTGTGTTGCTGGATCCCAAAACAACCCCAATGCGATCGGCAGGATGGTCGGGAACTTTCAAAGTTTCAAGCGCTTTTAAAATCAGCGCGTTTGCGCGGATATCTGCTTGAGGCAACTCGGACGAGACTTGGCCAAATATCGTTTCTTTATCGGGGGCAAAGTTTGTCAGCTTCACCATTCCTTTGAGTGGATTTTGCGTTGCGTTTGCAACAATCTTCTCGTTGCTTTCGCCCAAAGCGCAGATTAAAGCCATATTTGTTAATACAATTTTCATTTTTACTTGCCAAAACCGATTTATTTTATATAATTGTATGCAAGTATAACAAAAAAAGGAAATTGTTTCAAGTGAAAACACTTTTTATTCACAAACCGTTCATCTATCAAGGCGGGGATATGGATTTATCGTTTATTCCTGCGATGATCAGGCGGCGTATGTCTGAAGTTGAAAAGTTATCGCTTTTCTTGGCACACCAAAGCGTACCCGAAAAAGGCGGAGACTTTCAATCTGTCTTTGCATCCGAATACGGCGAGTGGCAACAAACAATTAAATTGATACGCCAATTTTATGAAGAACAAGCGCTGTCGCCTGCGGGGTTCAGTACATCTGTACACAATGCGGCGGCGGGCTTTTTTTCGATGATTACAAAAAATAAAGGCAGCTACACCTCTATTGCCGCCAATGAAAAAACGCTGGAAATGGGGCTTGTCGAAACGCTGATAACGCCTGCGCCTGTGTTGTTTGTTTATGCCGAGGAAAAAACGCCAGACTTTTACACCTCTATTAAAGCTTTCGAGCCCGCAAAAGGCGCGTCTTTTTTCATCAGCACGGAACCCAACGATTTTAAAGTTGAAGTGCAAAATCAAAAAACGGACGGCGTGCAAATAACGCTGGATAATTTAAGTGCGTTTTTAAATGGGCAAACGGGCGCGCTGAGCTTATCCGATTTAACATTGAGGCGCTTATGATAAAGTTTATTCGCTCTGCGTGTTCTGGATTTTGCTTTTGTGTGTTCGGGGTTGGCGGCCTGATTACAGGCGTAATAATTTTCCCTCTTGTTATCGCTTTTGCAGCACGTGCACAACAACGTCAAATAATGCTTGAAATTAACTGCAAATTGTGGCGCTTTTTCGTGTGGTTAATGGAATCCTTTAATTTAATTGATGTGGACAAGCATGTGCTTAAGAAATACGAAAACTTGCGTGGCAAAGTGATTATCTCAAACCACCCTTCATTGATCGACATTGTGATTTTAATGGCGTTTATTAAAAACTCGGTATGTGTTGTGAAAGGATCTCTTGCACACAACTTCTTTTTGAAAAACATTGTGAAACGCATTTTCATCATCAACAACGAAAATACAAATACGATTTTAAAACACGCAAAAGTTCTTTTAAAGCAAGGCTATAACATCGTCATTTTCCCCGAGGGCACACGAACCGTTGCGGGCAGAAAGATAACGCTACACCGCTCTTTTGCGCAAATAGCGTTGCGTGCAGGCGTAGATATTTATCCTTTCTTTATCACGCAATCGTTTCCAATCTTGGGCAAAATGCAAAAGTGGTATCACCTGGGCGAAAAGCCGTGCCGATATACATTTAAACCTCTTAAAGTAATTCACTATATCGATTTTAAAGACAATAATTTACATACGAGTGCAATTCAGATTACTGCTGTTGCAAAAAAAGAGATTTTTAACGTATAATGACTTGACGAAATATATTTTTTTATGTAATCTGTCTCACGACAAAGAAGGAGTTTGCATTATGAAAAAACAAGAATTAGAAAATCAAATAAAGGAATTGATTATCGAAGCGTTAGACTTAGAAGATGTGACAGTCGATGACATTGAAACTGACGCGCCTTTGTTTGGTGAAGGGCTGGGGCTTGATTCGATTGATGCGCTGGAACTCGGTATGGCACTTAAAAAGGCTTTTGATGTGACTTTGAAATCCGACAAAGCGCAAAACAAAAAGGACTTTTATTCGGTAGCATCGCTGGCAAAGTTCATCGCTCAGAATAAAAACATTGATTTGGAGTAAATAAAAATGTATACACGTGACGAAATTACGAAAACAATCTATGATATTTTGGAACAAGACTTTGAATGTCCAAAGGAAAAATTGACGCCCGATGTCAAATTGTTTGAAGATTTGGATTTAGATTCGATTGATGCAGTAGATTTAATTGTTCGCTTGCAAAAAATTGTCAATACGAAAGTAAACCCTGACGACTTTAAACAGATCAGAACGCTGAAAGATTTAATCGATGCTGTTGAAAAAGTCGTTAACACAAAATAAGCTTTTAAAAGCTCTTTTTATTACCTTGATGGTCGCGTACCCTTTTATGGTGTTTGTCGCACTCTGTCAAGGTATTTCTTTGCGTGTATTAAGCTTGCTTTTTTTGCTTGTTTTATGCGTGCAATTTATCAACGCAAGGCGCTGGAGCGTCTTTTTGGGTGGGCTTTGTTTGGTATTGCTTTTATTCATTTTTCAAAATGAATTGTTTTTAAAAGCTTATCCAGTTTTGACAAACAGCCTGCTTGCGCTGACGTTTATTCTCTCGCTTAAATCCACGCCAGCAATCGAGCACTTTGCTCGCAAAATGAATGTCAAAATGACAAAAGATAAACGCGCTTATTGCCGTAAAGCAACGCTGGCTTGGGGTGTGTTTTTATCAATAAATGCGCTCATCTCACTTGCTAGCGTCTTTGCGAGCATTGAAGTGTGGACGCTTTACAATGGCTTTATTTCGTACATTTTAATCGGCTTGATGGCCGCCAGCGAGTTTGTCGCAAGAAAAAGGACGCAAAAATGTTTATAAAACCCAACGATTTGTTTTTAACTGATTTTGACAGACCTGCATTTTGTTCTGAAGATGGCGTAATTATGCTGTCGGCGTTCAGAAAAGATGTTGCTCGCTATGCAAAATACTTCAGCTCGCTGCCTGACAAAAAAATCATTTTGTATATTCACGATGATATGTATTTGTTTTGCGTTTGTTTTATGGCGTTGGCGCAAGCAGGCAAACACATTGTTTTGCCTGGCACACTCAAACAAGGCAATGATGACTTTTTAAAAGACATTGCCAGCACGCTGGTTTCAAACATAGACGCCTCCGAGCGTTTTTGTCAAATCAAAGTACCTGCCGAATTATCCGACGGTACGTGGGCTTTTCAAGATATGCAAGACGTGAATGTTTCTTTTTTCACATCGGGCAGCACATCCACACCTAAAGAAATCATCAAGCCTCTTAAAACTTTGTTTGCAGGCATGCTAAACATTAATCGCTACTCTCCCAATCAACACGATGACGCAGTTGTTGTGACACCAATTTTGCCACATCATATGTATGGCATTTTATGGCGTTTTTTATTTCCGCTGTGCAAAGGTCTTGTGGTTGAAATAGAAACGATTACATCACCCGAAGAGCTGGTTGCAAAACAAAATCGTTATAATCACGTATTGCTTTTGTTGACGCCGTCTTTTATGGACAAGCTCGTTAAGTATCAAGACCTGTATCAATTTAAGAAAAACGTCAGTGCTATTTGTTCTTCAGGGGCGCTTTTATCCGAAGAAACATCGCTTGGTATGTTCGAAATTTTCGGCGTGTGCCCGTTCGAGATTTTTGGCTCGACAGAAACAGGCGGTGTTGCTTGGCGTTTGCAAATCAATGGTCCTGAATGGAAAATCTTTGATGTAGTTAAAACCGAACTTGATGAAAACGATTGTTTAAAAGTATGGTCGGCTTTTGTCGCCAATCCGCCGTTTCAAATGCAAGATGCAGTCGAGATGTTGGACGAAAAGCATTTTTTATTGTTGGGGCGTTGCGATAGATTAGTCAAAATCGCCGAAAAGCGTATCTCCTTGCCCGAAATGGAAGCCCGATTAGAGGCGCATAATTGGATAGAAAAAGCCTACACATTGCTGTTGGAAGCTAATACTCTGGGTGCAGTTATGACTTTGTCAGACGCGGGCAAAGACGCTATCAAAAAAATGGGACGCAAAGAGCTTATCAAGGCTTTGCATCAATATATGTTGCAATTTTATGATAATTCGACATTGCCCAAAAAAGTGCGCTTTGTTTTCGAGATTCCAACCAACCCGCAAGGCAAGATTTTAAAGCAAGCTATTTTGCCGCTTTTTGATAACAATTTGGCCGAGCCAATTGTGGAAAATCTAAAACAAGATAAAACACAATTTATGTGCGACTTGACATTCTTGAAAGACGGGCGATATTTTGAAGGGCACTTTCCTCAAGTCAGTATTTTGGCGGGCGTGGCACAAGTTTATTTTGCCAGCCATTTTATCCGTCAAATCTGGGGCGATGATGTCGGACATGATGATTTAGTCAAGCTGAAGTTTGCGCATTTAATTCAACCCGATCAGCGCATTCGCTTTACATTAAATAAGCAAAATACAGATTACAGTTTTTCTTATTATCTGGATGATCAGCTTTGTTCTTGCGGCACGTTCAAAGCCAAAGGAGGTAAAAATGGTTAAGCCTGTTTTTGTTGTGCCGTTTTACAATCACGCTGCGGCATTTGAAAGCTTTGCTTTAAAACTTGCTAAGGTCAAGCTTCCTGTCGTTGTTGTCAATGACGGCAGCTCGGTTGAAGAGCGGCAAAAGCTGGGCACAATTTGCCAAACGTATGACTTTGAATGCATCACATTACCACGCAACGGGGGAAAAGGGGCTGCGGTCAGTGCGGGGCTTCAATACGCTTACGGCAAAGGCTATACGCACGCCATTCAAATCGATGCGGACGGGCAACACGATTTAAACGACATTGAAAAGTTTTTATCGGCCGCCAAGAAAAACCCGCAAGCGATTATTTGTGGCGCGCCAATATATGATGCCAGCGCGCCCAAAGGTCGCTTGATTGGCCGTCAAATTACTCGTTTTTGGGTCAAGATCGAAACTTTTGGCGCAAACATAACCGATACAATGTGCGGATACCGCATCTATCCGCTTGGTCAAATCGCGCAACTTTTAAAGCATTTGCATTTTATGCGTATGGGCTTTGATATCGAGATTTTAGTCAAATCTTCGTGGCGCAATATCGCGATTATCAATGTGCCGACCAAAGTTATTTATCCCACGGGTGGCGTTTCGCATTTTAAAATGGGACGCGACAATTTCTTTATTTCATTGTTGCACACTTATTTATGTTGCCAAATGCCCGTTGCGCTTATTCGAAAAGGATTGTTAAAATGCAAGACACGATAACCTTTAAAATACCATTTTATGATATAGATCCGATGCAAGTCGTTTGGCACGGCAATTACATCAAGTATATGGAATGCGGGCGCTGTGCGTTTTTGGAAAAGCGACAGATGACATATGCGCATATGACGCAATTAGGCGTGGTATTTCCTGTTGTCTCGCTAAAAATCAAATATATCCGCTCGTGCGTTTTTGGGCAAGAGGTGAGCTTGACAACGACTTTAGAGCCTTGTGATAACTGCCTTATTTTCAACTATGTTTTGCGTGATGCAAAAACGGGCGATAAGCTGATGCAAGCACAAACTCGTCAAATGGCGGTCGATATGACAACTAAGCAAAGCTTGTTCGAATTGCCCAAGGCTTGCCTAGACAGATTAAAGGAATAATTTTAATGAAACGATTGCTGACTTTTTGTTTGTGTGTGTGTTTTGCATTGCCTGCCTATGCGGTGGACTATGATACCGTAAGCGCGTTTATGGAAAACTTGAAAGACAGGAATGTCGCCGTCACACAAACAAAATATATCAAATCAATCAATAAAAGTTTTAAAACTTTGGGCAAGATTCAATTTGAAAAAAAGGTAGGCTTTGTTTACCAATATGACGGGCAAGAGTTTGTTTCGACAAAAGAATATTATTGCATCAATGGCGAAAAAAAACAGCTTAGCGAGTTGCCCTATTTTGCCTATATCCGCAAAACAGTCGATGATTGTTTAGAGGGCAAGTTCAGAAGCCTTAAAAAATCTTTTGAAGTTGATTATTCGGATGTTTTAACGCTAGTCCCTAAAGTGGGTGAAATGAGGGACTTTATCGAAAAAATCCAGCTGAAAATGGATGCTCGTGACATCGAGCAAATGCGCATTTTTTATTTAAATGGGGATTATATGATTTTAGATTTTGAGCCTATTTTGGAGAAAATAACAGATGAAATTAAATGCTGAGTTTTTGCGCTGGGTTGTAGGAGCAGTTGCATTACTTTGCGTCACTCTTGCACTGAGCATTCATCCAACAATCAAAGCCGATTTGTATGCGCTGTTGAAAGACGATTCTATTCCGTTTGAGAGCATTTTAAATAAAAATGCAAACTCGGTGCAAATCGTGTTTGAAAGCGATTCCGAAGCAGCCGCTCTCAAAACAGCCAAAGACTTTTATGCCAATCTTGATCCTAACGACTACGCCTCCGTTCGTTTTGAAATGTCGCAAGCCGAGCGCAAGGCACAAATACAAGGTTATTTTGAACATCGCTCGAGGCTTTTAAGCGATCACGATCGCGCGTTGATGCAACGTGGTGATTATGAAAGCGTGCAAAAAAATGCCTATCGAAAACTGACAACATCTGTCATGCCACAACTTGTTGCGTATTATGATGACCCGTTCTTTTTGCTGGCGGATTACTTGCAAGCGCTGATTAAGCCACAAGGAATGTGGCAGCTGAAAAATGGGTTTATGATGGCGCACAAAGACGGCAAAAGCTATGTGCTGATGATTTTAAATCTTAAAACTTTTTCGGTCGAACAAGTCGATGCGTTGCTTTTGGTTAAAGACAAAGTTGTTTCTCGTGAAGTCAACATTTACTTATCGGGCACGCCAATCCATTCGGCGCAATCGATGAAAGAAAGCATTACACAAATAAACTTGTTTTCGTGTATTTCCATTTTCTTTGTGTTGGTGCTGATTTATTTATTGCTGGGTTCGATTAAATGGGCAGCGTTGATTTTAACAAACTTGCTTGTGGCGTGTGTGGTTGGCTATTGCGGCTTGCTGATTTTTCCGACTCAACATTTGATTACATTTATCTTTGCAACCTCTCTAATCGGTCTGTCGATTGATTATTCATTTCACTTTTTAAGCACGCCTAAAGCGCAGCAAAAAAGGCTTGTTAAATGTTTGGTGCAGGCGTACTTAACGACCATTGTGTGCCTTTGCCCGCTTTTGTTTTCAAGCCTTGATGTGCTCAAGCAAATCGCCGTGTTTACGATTTTGGGTTTGACAAGCGTTTTAATAAATACGCTGTTGTTCTATCCATTGTTTTATAAATCCCCCAAAGCGCAACAAAAAATCCATTGGCGTATTCCTCGATTTTTATTGCTTGTTGCGTTTTGCTTTGGATTATGGGGCGCATTTGGGGCGCATTATCAAACTGATGTGAACGCGCTGTATACACCAGATGCCCGTAATTTTAAGGCCGATAAACTGGTCGCTGAATTGTCGGGGCTGACAAGCACAAAGTTATTGCTTGTGCGTGCGCCATCGATTGAAGCTTTGCTGCAAAAAGAGGAAGCCTTGAAAGAAAAGCACGGCGCATTTTATTCGCTTTCGACTTTATCACCATCACTCAAGCGCCAGCAGGAAAATCAAACTTTGCAAGAAACCTTGTTTGCGCGCGAAAGCCAAAACTTGCGCGAAAAGCTGGATTTGTCCGAGCCTCTTTTATTGACGAAAACGCCGCCTCTGACCCCCAATAAGCAATGGCTTGATTTGTTTGTGTTTAGCGCCAACGGACAGTTTTATTCGATTACACCAATCGAGCAAGACATCAAAGCCGATGATGCTATCACTTTATCGCCGCGGGATTACTTATCGCAAAAGCTCAACGATTTTGCCAAAGAAGCTTATGTATGCTTGGCGGCTTCCAGCGTGATTTTACTTGTAATGCTGTTTTTGTTTTATGGTAAAAAAGTGTGGCTGTATCTGGCACCGTGTATGTTGGCAATTTTGTGTGTGCTGGGCGTGTTAACGCTGACAAATACGTCCGTTAATTTCTTTCATGTCTTGAGCTTTTTTATTGTGCTGGGGGTTGGTATAGATTATACCATTTTTAATGTGTCAGGTTTTACCAACAAAGCCGTCTTGTTTTCCTTTTTAAGCAGCTTTGTCGGGCTTGGGTTGCTCAGCTTTGCAAGCTTTGAGTTAATCGCCTCGATGGGTCTTGTGCTGGGTCTAGGCTTATTACTGGCATTTGTTTTTTCGCTGGCGGGGGCAAAAGATGAAAGCGTGGTATGAGCAAAAAGAACAAAGCGCAGGCACTTGGCGTTTAAATGCATTACTTTTCTTTTATCGCGTCTTTGGGCTGAAAAGCTTAAAGTGTTTGCTTATCGTTGTGGTGTTTTTCATTTGGCTGTTTGCAAAGCCCGCCCGCACGGCATCGCGTCAATACAAAAAAGTGCTGAATAACTATCAAAAGCGCCATCAGTTGACCAGAGCTCATTTTTCCAGCTATCGCCACATTTTAAATTATGCGTGGTCTTTGGCCGATAAATTAGCAGCGTTTATGGGAAAATCGTTGCCTTTTACTGTGAATGATAATGACGCGTGGCGCGCGATGATACAAGACATTCAAAACAAGCGCGGGTGCTTTTTTATCTTTTCGCACATTGGAAATGTGGAAGCTTTGCCTGCGCTTTTAAAAGCCTATCCAAATTTACCCAAAACACAAATCCACGCGTTTATGCAAGTCAATCAAAACAGCATCTTTCACAACTTTGTGATGGACAATGCGGCGCTTTCAAATGTGTCTATTCTGCCGATGGATAATATGGGTGTATCGATGGGATTTGAGATTGCTTCATACCTTGAAGCGGGCGATATTGTGATGATGGCGGGCGACCGCGTGGCGGCGCAAAACACAAAAGCGGTCGTGTATGAAGAGCTTTTGGATTGTTCTGTAGCATTTCCAAAAGGGGTTTTTAAACTTGCTAAAGCCAGCGGAGCAGCCGTTTATTTTATCAGCGCTACCCGTGCAAGAAAAGGCTATATCGTTGATGTTGCCAAAGCGCCTGAGCACGAAATGGCAAAGGCTTTTGCCGCGTTTATGCAAGCGCAAGCATTGGCGCACCCCATTGAGTGGTTTAATTTTTACGACTTTTTCACAGAATAAAAAAAGAGAGCTTATCAAAAGCCCTCTTAAAATTGGTGGAGATAAGGAGGCTCGAACTCCTGACCTACGCATTGCGAACGCGTCGCTCTACCAACTGAGCTATATCCCCAACGTACAGTGCGTTATTCTATCAGATTTTTAATCGTTGTCAATAGGAATTATTAAATTTTTTGGCAGACCCGCTAAAAAGAAACTCATCAAAATCAAAACCAGCAGGAAAAACAGTGCCATCGAGCTATACCAGCCCCAAAACGCAAACGGTATCGCGACGACATAGGCGATAATCAAACAGGCAGAACTCAAGCGTCTGCGTACGGGAAAAGAGTAATTTTTTCCCGCGATTAAAAATGTCAGAGCATAGGAAAGCAGCGCGTAAATCAAGCTCCAAATGTAAAGCGAGATGAACAAAATAATGCTCGAGCCAATGAAAAGTCCCCATGAAAAGCGCGCAACGCCGTTTTGAAGTGCCTCGGGCCATTGGCCTTGCTTTATTTCAAAATCAGGCAAGCTGCTCAGCGGCTGCACAGTGACATTGCCGTCATTTGTCAAATACGCATCTTTTTGTGTCAGGTAAATGCCATTGCTCGGCAAGTCTTTGGTTTGAACGGCTTTGTCTTGCGTATTGATGATTAAATGATATGTTTTAAAATCGTTGGCGGGGACTGTCCAGAGAATGTCTTGATACGTATCCGCGGGCTTAACAAGCGTACCATTTTCGACTTGCATATCGGGCAAAGATTGAATCAAAGCGGTTGTCGCATCATTGCCAATTAAATTGCTCCACGATGAGTAAACGACAAAGCTGCTTAAGCCCGAAAACAGAATTGCCAATGCCAAAAGATAGCGCTTGCCACGCCCTTTGCCTTCCATAATCCACTCGTAAAGCCCTGTCATAATAAAGCCCTCCTGCGGAAAATATAGGAGAGCTTTATTCTTTTTCAATATGTACTTTATAATAGTCCAGGCCTTTGACCGTCTTACGTAATCACGGACGGTTTGTCGCGACCCGTCAACTCAGCTAATTGCGATATTTGAAGCGCTGCGTTGATTAACGTTTGTAAAGCGTGCTGGCTGTCATCGTTTTGCTTTGCCGTATCTGGTTCGTACTTTTCAAAGTAAATGCGAATGGTGGCGCCGCTTGTTCCCGTGCCTGATAAACGGAAAATAATGCGCGCGTCATTTTCAAACAAAATCCTGATACCTTGATGAGCGGACGTCTCGCCCGTCACAGGATCGGTATATGAAAACTCATCAGCCATAGCGACTTTAAGCTCGCCAAACGTCTGTCCTGCAAGGCTTGCCAGCGACTCTTTTAATTTTTCAAAAACTTTTGCTGCGGCTTCGGACGGAACGCCTTCGTAATCGTGCCGAGAATAATAATGGCGGCCGTATTCGCGCCAATGGTTTTGAACAACTTGCGCGATGGACAGGTTTGTCTTGGCCAAAATGTTGAGCCAGTATAAAATCGCCCAAAGGCCGTCTTTTTCGCGAATGTGATTCGAGCCTGCGCCAAAGCTTTCCTCTCCACAAAAAGTAATTTTATCTGCGTCCATTAGCGAGCCAAAAAATTTCCAGCCTGTCGGTGTTTCGTATGCGCTCCAGCCTTTCTTTTGCGCTACTTTATCCAGCGCAGCACTGGTCGGCATCGATCGCGCAACGCCGAGCACGCCGCCAGCATACCCCCGCACAAGGTTTGCGTTTGCCGCCAAAATAGCAATGCTGTCGCTGGGGTTGACGAAAAACGATTTGCCCAGCACCATATTACGGTCGCCGTCCCCGTCCGAGGCAGCGCCCATATCGGCGGCTTGTACGCTGTACATAAAATCGACCAAAGATTTTGCATACGTCAAGTTCGGATCTGGGTGGCCGCCTCCAAAGTCGGGAAGAGGCTCGGCATTCACAACAGAGCCATTTGGCGCACCCAAGCGGCGCTCTAAAATCTCTTTTGCATAAGGGCCTGTCACCGCGTGAAGCGCGTCATAACGCATTGTAAAGCCTTTGGCGAACAAGGCGCGGATTGCGTCAAAATCGAACAATTTTTCCATCAGGTCGGCATAGTCTTTGACCGAATCAATCACGTTGATTGTTGTATCCTCAAAGCGTTGTACACCGATTTGCGATATGTCAACAGTCGGCGTTTCGGCGATATGGTAAGCCTTTATTTGCTTTGTTTTTTCGAAAATTGCATTTGTAATGTTTTCGGGCGCGGGGCCACCGTTTGCCGTGTTAAACTTAATGCCAAAATCACCGTCTAAGCCGCCAGGGTTATGGCTGGCCGACAAAATCAAGCCACCATCTGTTTTAAGGCGTCTGATTTCCACTGATACAGCGGGCGTGGATAAATAACCATTTTGTCCGACAATGACTTCTTGCACTTTGTTTGCTATGGCCATTTTCAAAATGATTTGAATGGCTTGCGTATTAAAATATCGCCCGTCACCTCCAAGCACGAGGCGCTTGCCTGCCGCCCCAATCACGTCAAAAACCGATTGCACGAAATTTTGTAAGTAGTTGTCTTGCTCCATAAATACGCGCGTTTTTTTGCGCAAGCCTGAAGTCCCAGTTTTTTGATCCGTGTATGGCGTTGTATGAATAGTTTGAATTTGCATTATCATTATCTCCCGATTTAATACTTGAAATACAGTTTAAATCAGTTTGATTGTAAACGCAAGCTCGTTTAAAAAAAAGTTTGAATTGTCCGCGCGCGAGCAATTAAAAAAGCGCTTATGATAAAACGCTGCGTGCCAGAGAACGCACTTCTTGTCTTGCAGCAACATTGGACATCGACATCGGCATATGTAAGCCGTTTTCGCGCAAGTCCATCATTGTCAATCCTTTTAAAAACAATTCACGGAAAATCACGCGTTCAGTGATGTTTCCTGCGATTCTGAAGTGGACGCGTTCAGCAAGATTGCGCAACAATTCTTCCATTGTTTGCTTGTTTTTGTTTTTAAATGGCGACAATCTGTTGCGTGTCACAAACCAATTAAGCGGGGCTTTTTTCATCAAGTTGCGTTTTTGACGCACTGACCAAACACGTTCAGCATAATGGCTTGGGCCTTTGATGCGCATTGTTTCACCGTCCACAATTCCGAGAACGTCCAAATCAATCAAACTGTCGTTAATTGGCGTGATTAAAACATCGGCTTGGAAGAGCGCTTCCAGCGTCAAAGCAGTGTCCGCTCCTGGTGTATCTAACACAATAATGTCGTAATCATTACTCAGGCGTTCCAATTGAGCGCGCAAAAACAAAACTTCATTTGAAACATTCGCGATGCGGATATGATCAGGCATTGGCAAGTTGACATTGTTTTTTTGAGCAAAGGTGCGTCTGTTTTCCAAGTACCGAGACAGCGTTCCTTGACGTCCATCCAAATCCAAAGTTGCAACTTTTTTTCCCTCGCGCAGCCACGCGACAATCAAATGCATTGCAAGTGTTGATTTACCTGTACCACCTTTTTCGTTTCCCAAAACAACAATTTTTGCTTTCATCTTAAACTATCCTTATTCCCGCAAACTTTAAATGCAAAACGCCTGTTATCTTAGACAAAAAAGCGCGATTTGTCAAGTGTTTTTTTGTGCTTAAAAGCATAGCTTTTGTAGAGCCGATTTTCGCTTGTCAAAAAAAGTGTGTGCTCCGAAAATCGAGGTGCTCAAAAAGCGGCTTTGGGCAACAAAAAGCCAACATCGCGGGATTTATTTTAAATAAAGTTAATTTTTACTTGCTTTTAGCAAGAAAAACGCGTATATTATTCAAAAATTTACAATTTTAACAAAGGTGAAGAATATGTCTAAAGAAGAAGTTTTAACGTTTACGGGCACAGTTGTTGAAAAATTGCCCAACGCAATGTTCCGTGTCCAGCTTGAAAATGGCCACGAGATTTTAGCTCATACAGCAGGCAAAATGCGTAAGTTTCGCATTCGCGTGATGGTGGGTGACAAAGTTGAAATTGAAATGACGCCATACGATTTGACAAAGGGTCGCATTTCATTCAGACATAAGGCTTAAAAAGCGTAGGCTAAAAAAAGGGGGATATAATGGCTTTATCGTTATTTTGCGTGTTTTTTATCGCGACTGTTTTGCTTTCGTATACGGGGCTTGTTTTGTTCAACAACAAAAGAGCATCGCGCGGAATTGATGCCAGCAACAAAGCGGGTCTGCAGGTCACGCTCGCCGTGATTTTGGGATGGGTTTTGTTGCTTATAGCACCGTCTGCAAGCGCCTTTCCTTTTAATGTTTTTGTCTTTGGCTTTTATCCTTTTTTGTTGGCCACATTCGGACTAGCTTTATTTGCAATTCGTAAAGGCAAAATCGATCGTTTTTGGACATACTTTTTGCTTGCCCTTGTTTCAATGGCTTTCTTTCCGTCCGATATGTTAGTGTTCCAAGGCTTTTTGCCCGTGTTCTTTGATCGCTTTACAGCGGCTGTGCTATGGGCGCTGTTTATGAATGCGTACGTTTCTATGGACAAAGTTGCTGGATTAACGCTGATTCAAACCGAAGCTTTGTGCTTGTCGTTTTCGCTGTTTGCACCGCTGCTTGCAGGGCAGGGCAATCTAGCTCCATTTTCAGCCGATTTTGGCTTTTATCCATTTTTGATTATTGCTGCTTTAATCGGCTTTACGATTTTCAAAAAGAAAAACCCAGACGTTATTTTGGGCAAAACAGGCGCAACGCCTTTAGCCTATTTAATGGGCTTGTTCTTTGTGTTGCTTGCGATTAAAGGATACTGGGTTGCGGCGCTGGTTATGCCTGCCTATTATTATTTCGAGCTGATTTATTCGGCAATCTATCGTCTTGTTCACCGTAAAAATCCAGAACCTGTTTTGTTTACGTTCTTCATCACGGGCGTCATTCGCAAAAACTTAAACAGCAATGGCATCATCCCATTTTTGTTTTTGATGATGATTTTGTTGGGTATGACGGGGGTTTTGTTCGGCAATTCTTATTTTGTCATTTTCTTGATGACGCTGGGTATTTTGATTTATTTGATTTATCGTTTGTTGGTTTGGGGGCAACCTAAAATCACATACCGCAGTATGTTTGCCGATACAAAGCAAGCGGGCATAGATTTAGGGCGCAGCGTTGCATCTTCTGTGCAAGAGGCAAAACAACTTTTTAATCGTAAAAAATAAATGTTTCCGCTGTATGAAAAAATCGAAAATCTGACACCTGCCGAGTTTGATTTACAAAGCCCGTATGCCCCTGCTGGCGACCAACCGCAAGCAATTGAAGAGCTCGTCAAAGGCTTGCAAGCGGGCGAACGCAACCAAGTTCTGCTCGGCATCACAGGATCGGGCAAGACATTCACGATGGCAAAGATTATCGAACAATCGCACAGACCGGCCTTGATTTTGGCACACAATAAAACGCTTGCGGCACAGCTTTACGGCGAAATGAAAAGCTTTTTCCCCAACAACGCAGTCGAATATTTTGTTTCCTACTATGATTATTACCAGCCTGAAGCCTATATTCCGCGCACGGATACCTATATCGAAAAAGACTCGGCGATTAACGAGCAAATAGATCGAATGCGCCATTCGGCAACGCGCAACATTTTGGAACGCCGAGATGTGATTATCGTTTCGTCCGTGTCGTGCATTTATGGTTTGGGCAGCGTTGAATCGTACTCGGCAATGAAGATGCCGCTTAAGGTGGGCGATACAGTCGACCTGACGGATTTAGCGCGCGAGCTGACCGCATTGCAATACGCTCGCAACAACCTTGTGCTTGAGCGGGGCTCGTTTCGCATCAGCGGGGATATCGTGGACATTTTTCCGTCTCACTTAGAGGATATTGCGTGGCGCATTTCTCTGTTCGGGGACGAGATCGAAAGCATTTGCGAATTTGACCCTCTGACGGGTAAATCAAAGCTTTCGCTCAATGAGGTTGTTGTTTATCCTGCCAGCCACTATGTGACGCCACGTCCCGCGCTCAGTCAAGCGTTTAAAACAATCAAAGAAGAATTAAAAGACAGGCTTGCTTATTTTGAAGCGCACAACCAATTGGTGGAGGCGCAGCGTCTTGGCCAACGCACGCGCTTTGATCTGGAAATGATGGAAGCAACAGGCTCGTGCAAAGGCATTGAAAACTATTCGCGTCATCTGACGGGACGCAAAGCGGAAGAAGCTCCACCGACTTTGTTTGAATATCTGCCACGCGATGCGATTTTGTTTATTGATGAAAGCCATGTCACCGTGCCGCAAATCGGCGCGATGTATAAAGGCGATTTTTCACGCAAGGATACGTTGGTCAACTATGGCTTCCGCCTGCCCAGCGCAAAAGACAATCGCCCGCTGAAGTTTGAAGAATGGGACTCGATGCGGCCTCAGACGATATTTGTTTCGGCAACGCCTGCGCATTGGGAAATGTCGCAAACGGGCGGCGTTTTTACCGAACAAATCATTCGCCCGACAGGCTTGCTCGATCCCGAATGTGTGATTCGCCCCGTGTTTAATCAAGTGGATGATTTGCTCAGCGAATGCATTGAATGTGCCAAAAAGCAAGAGCGCGTTTTGGTGACGACCTTGACGAAGAAAATGGCCGAAGATTTGACCGAGTATCTGGCCGAAAATGGCGTCAAAGTGCGTTATATGCACTCGGATATTGATACGCTTGAACGTATTCAGATTATTAAAGACTTGCGCTCGGGTGTGTTTGACGTGCTGGTGGGCATTAACTTGTTGCGTGAAGGCCTCGACATTCCTGAATGCGCGCTGGTTGCGATTTTGGACGCGGACAAAGAAGGTTTCTTGCGTTCGGAAACATCGCTGATTCAAACGATTGGGCGAGCAGCTCGAAACGACCATGGTCGTGTGATTTTGTATGCCGACAAAATGACGGGATCGATCGAGCGCGCATTGGCCGAAACACGCCGCCGCCGTGAAAAGCAAATGGCGTTTAATGAAGAACACCACATCACCCCACACACAATCAAAAAGCAAGTGCCAGACATTTTGCAAAGCTTGGGTGAGATGGATTATGCGGACGCAAGTGTGGAAGAAAAAACGCTTGCAGTGCCTGAAAAAGATTTTGAAAAGCAAGTTGCGCGGCTTGAAAAGCAAATGAAGCAAGCGGCAGAGGATTTGAACTTTGAAGAAGCAATCCGTTTGCGGGGTGAAATTATACAACTGCGCAGTCAAAAAATGGGGCTGTAGCATTTAGGGCTGTTCGGCACGCTTAAAAAATATTTTACTATTTCTTTTTTTCTGTTATAAGAAAAGGCAAGTACTTTTTTAAAGGAAACAAAATGATTAAATCACTTTATAATAAAATAGTCAGGGGAACTTATGATTGGTCGATGAAAATCGCCGCTAAAAGTAATGCAGTATGGGCTTTGGTGTGCATATCGTTTATTGAAAGCTCGTTTTTTCCAATTCCGCCCGATGTCTTTTTAATTCCGCTGGTGTTGGCTCAACGCGAACGCGCATTTAAGCTTGCGCTTTATTGCACTATCGCCAGCGTGCTGGGAGGGTGCTTTGGTTATGCAATCGGCTTTTTCTTGGACGATGCCGTGTTGACGCCGTTGCTGACAAAATGGGGAATGATAGGCGCGTTCAATCAATTCAAGGATTGGTACAATCAATACGGTTCGTGGATTGTCTTTATGGCGGGCGTCACGCCATTTCCATATAAGATAGTCACGATTGCAAGTGGCGCTGTCGGGCTTAATTTCGCAGTGTTTACAGTTGCGTCTATTATCTCGCGCGGACTCAGGTTTTTCTTAATCGCTTGGCTTTTGTACAAATGGGGTGCGCCAATGAAAGCTTATATTGAAAAAAATCTGGGTTGGCTGTCGATTTTGTTTGTCATTTTACTGTTTGGAAGTTTTATCTTAATTAAATTTTTATAAAACTTTAAAAAAGTGCTTGACTTTTATGTAAAAAAGATGTATGAATATGGCTCAAGTTTTGTAAAGAATTGAAGAAAGGATTTTAAAAATGGCAAAGCGTTGTCTTATTTCAGGAAAAACTGTTCAGTCTGGGAACACGGTCAGCCACGCAAAAAACAGAGAAAGACGTCGGTTTATGCCGAATCTGCAAAAGGTGTCGTTGCTCAGCGAGATTTTGGGTAATATCGTTCATTTCCGTGTCTCTGCTCACGGCTTGCGTACTATTGAACACAATGGCGGTTTGGATAACTATTTGTTGTCGACTCCAAACAGCCGTTTGACAGATGAAGCGAAAAGCTTGAAAAAGCGTGTTTTGAAAGCAAATAAAACAGCTTAATTTCTGAAGAATTTTATTTAAAAGGGGCAATCTGTTGGTTGCTCCTTTTTTGTTGAAACTTATTTTGAAGTGCCATGCTTTATTTTTAATGATGAAAATTACGAGCTTTTTAATGCGTTGCGCGAGTCGTAGGGAGCTAAAAACGCTCTTTTTAATGCAGCTTTACATGCAGAACAGGATTCTTGACAAAAGTAAAAAAATGCGCTATAATCAATAAATATCTGAAATTTTCTCAGGAGACTAAAATGACAACAAATAATTTGAAACAAAAAACAAAGACATCAATACCGACTCCAAAGGCTAAAATTGTAGAGTTTGAAAAAACACGTTATGTGGTATACGACGACGGTAATATCGAATATTATGACGCCAAAAAACATAGTATTTTAGAAAATAAAAAGCGCTATTATTTAAAGCGCCGTATGCTCAGACAATTAGCGCAGGTTAAACACCTTTTCACAAAATAAAAGAGCCCGCACAGGGCTCTTCTTTTTTTGCCAACCATTTATGCCGAACTTAATGCTCAGTTTTAACGCGGGGCTACTAGGCTTCCACCTTCAGGCGCAGTGTCAGCTTAACGCTAAAAGCGCGGGGTGGCATTTTCTTTCGGAATGCACAAGGCGGCCACCCACTTCAAAACGCCTTATGGGAAAACCTTTAATAAGGTTGGCCTTACGCTGTTTTTCATCTTGACCTTTGCCGCATAGCGTGTGATCTGGCACTCTTTTGCGTCTTTTCTCGCAGGTTCGCAAACAACCGCACCAACATAGTATGAGCCCGCAGGCAAGTTTTCAAATCTGTATGAGCCGTCTTTGGCGGTTCTGACTTTTTTGTTGTGCTTGAGAGCGCGGACATCAGGGTTTGCTAAAAACTCGCGTCCTGCCCAAGCGCGTTCGTACCATTCTGTCGAATAAGTCGTGACGGGGTTGATGAAGACGTCAACACCAGCAAAACATTTTTCCGCTCCGTCTGCCAATGTAGAACAAACTTTGCCAGCAATCACGGCCTTACCCGTTGTTGCGTAATGTTCGTATTCGGCTTCGTTGAATTGCGCTTTGCGTGCGACAGGCTCTGGACATTTAAAAGCAGGTTTTGCATTGTGCGCGACAGGCGATGCAACAGGCTGGGTTGTTAAAGCTTTAGCAACTTGTTGCACTTTTGTATTTGTCTTGGCCTCTTGTGCTTTTTTCAAATTGCGTGCGATACGTAGGCGGTTCGGCTTGCGTGTTTTTGCCAACACTTCGCGTTGTGCTTTTAATCGAGCCTCACGCATTTCAACCAAAGTTTTACTTTCAATCGTCACTTCATAGTTTGTATAAATTACAGCTAACGCAGCCAGCTCAGCATACAAAATCACGACCATCAGTACGACAACCGCATGGAAAAAAGCAGACATTTCGTAAACTTTTTTGACTTTGACGGGTTGCTTTTCGACTTTTGGGGAAACAGTTTTTGCGGCTTCTGAGGAAGTCTTTGTTGTCGCTACCGTAGTATCAACCGAAGCTTTTACCTTTTTGTGCTCGGTGGCTTTAACGGGCTTTACTGTCGAGCCCTTTTTATGCGCTTTTGTAGCGGCGGGTGCTTTTTTAGATGTTTTTTTCGATACCATTTTTATAATCTCCTTGAGAAAATTCAATCATTGAACAGATTTATCCTAAAAAGCTTTTGAAGTTTTGTCAAGAGACTTTTCAACAAAATAGAAACAAAAAAGTAAAAAATATTTTCACCTTAGTAAACATGGCAACTCATTGAAAAACAATAAAAACATTTTTGTTCTGTGACACTTTTTTAAAAGAAATGTGACACTTTTGTGACAAAAGGCTTGCATTTATTTTGAAAATGGACATACTGTTAGATGTTTTCGAATTAACAATTAAGGAAAAAAAGATGAATACTTATAAAAAATTTCTTGCTATCGCTCTGGCCTTGTGTGGCATTTCTTCTATGGCTGAAGCAGGAAGCTATCAATTAAACGATTACTCTGTGACAGGTTTGGGTCGCTCTTATGCGGGTGTTGGTATTGTCGGTGATGACTATTCCGCAGTGGCGTTCAACCCAGCTGGTATGAGCCTCAAAAGATCAGGCGTTCAATTCGGTATGACGGAAGTCAACTTGCACGCGGATATTAACAGCATGGAAAACTATGGTCGTTATCCTGCGGGTAGCTATGGCAAAATGGATCACTGGGTTGCTATTCCAAACGCGTTTGGTCAATATAATGTCAATGAAAAATTAACTTTCGGCTTTGGTGTTTATGCCCCGTACGGTTTGGCAACACGTTATAGAGCAGGTTGGTTTGGAGCTGATACAGCATTGGAATCGACTTTGACAGTTATGGACTTGGCGCCTGCTGTTTCTTATAAAGTCACCAACAAGTTCACAATCGGTGCAACATTTATTGCACGCTATATTTATGGTAAAATGACAAACTCGCTCAGCTCTTTGGGTGGCGGTATGAGTAAGTTCGAACTCGATGGTTGGACCAAAACGGGTGTATTAGGTGCGATGTACGAACCGACAAAAGGCACACGCTTTGGTTTTTCGTGGCGTGCACGCAGTACACAACAAGTGAAAGGTGACCATAAAATCACTGGCACGTTGGCCGCAGGCGGAATCTTTAACCAAACAGCAACAGGTTGGGCTTCTCCAGCTTTGCCAGAAACGTTTACACTGTCTGCCTATCAACGCATTCAAAAGGTAGGCTTGTCCGCAACAGCGCGCTGGACACACTGGAGTCAATCTTTTCCAGAATTCGTGATGAAGTCCGATTCGCGTTTGTTTAACTATGTCTATGCAGGCAACCCACGCGGCAGCCAAGTCTATGCCAAAACGTCTAAGTACAATTACGACAACACATGGACAATTAACTTAGGTGCAGATTACTATCATAACGAAAATTGGACATTCCGTGCAGGTGTGGCATACGATGAAGGTGCAACACACAACAACACAACACGTACATATCGTATTCCAGATAATGACCGTTATTGGGCGTCGTTTGGCTTTTCATATATGATGAACAATGTACAGTTCGATGTTGGGTACGCACATTTATTCGTTCGCTCTAGCAAAGTTATTGCTGACGCAGACAACGGCTATGAACCCAGCGGCAAGTTCAGCACAATGCATTCCGATATTCTCGGTCTTCAAATGCAATATGCGTTCTAAGGTATAACGATTTATTCCTTAAAAAAGCCTCTGCTTGCAGGGGCTTTTTTTGTCGATTGTTATGGGAATGGGGCTAGGGGCTTTGCTCCTTTCAACATAAACGTGAGCGTATTTATATACGAAAATTAAATATCGAAAAACTTAATCTTTTTGTGATTTGCGTCAAACGAGCAAGCCAATGTGCCATGCTTAAAAGCCATTGCTTTTTGCCCAAACTCGGCATAGCGCCACCCATGCATTGCGGGCACGTCCGCATCGTCCGAAATAGCCATTTGCGCAAGCTCTTCGCTTGAGGCAATCAATTTAGGAGCAACACCCAAGTCCGAGCTGATTAAATTAAGCAACAGCTGCAACATTTCTTTAATCGCTTGCTCGGAGGAGTTCAAAAAACGTTTTTCAGGCAAGCATGGCAACTCGGCATCCGGCAAAGCTTTTGCATCCGCAATGCGCGCAATGATTTCCTCCATCGCGGCGGTTTTCAGCGAACAGCCAGAACGCAAGTGTTTAAAATCATCAGGTGTTTTGGGCGCAAGCGCAGCCAGCTCAATTAACGTTTCGTCACGCATAATGCGGCGGCGTGGTTTGTTTTGCTCGGCGGCCTTTTCTTCTCGCCACGCACACACGGCGCGCAACAATGCCAAATAACGTGGCTTATGGGACGGGGGCTTTAAACGTTTCCACGCCTCATTCGGTGCAAACGCATAAAGCGCAGGATTACTCAATGCTTGCATTTCATCTTCCACCCACGACAGGCGACCGTTTTGTTCTAACCTTTCGCGCATCAAATGGTAAACTTTAATCAAATACACAACATCAGCGGCAGCGTATTTTAATTGCTCATCAGAAAGCGGGCGCACCGACCAATCGGTAATGCGGGACGATTTATCCAATTCAACCTTTAAAAAGTGGCTGACAAGCCCATGATACGAAACAGATTCGCCCAAGCCACACACCATAGCACCGACTTGCGTATCAAACAACGGTGCGGGCAATTGCCCCATTAATTCAAAGAAAATCTCCAAATCCTGACGCGCGGCGTGAAAAACTTTTAACACGTTTTCGTTTTTCATCACGTCAAGCAGTGGCGTTAAGTCCATATCAGGCGCCAAAGGATCAATACACGCGTCCATTTTATCCGTAGCTATTTGAATTAAGCACACAACTGGATGATACGTTTTTTCGCGTAAAAACTCGGTATCCACAGCAATTACTTTTTGTTTTGAAAGCTTTTTACAAAATGCTTTCAATTCTTTTGTCGAATCTATCTTTTCTGTCATAGCTTTACTTATACGCCTAAGCCGAACGAGATTCAAGTGTTAAATACGATTTTTGTTCCAAAATTGCCCGCGCGATAGCAATATCTTGCCCTTTTTCCGAATCCAGAAAAGAGGCCACCTCTGTCAAAGGCAGCGCTTTGATTTGCTCGTACTCGTCATGGCGCGCACACAAATGGGCGCGTTTGACGGCAAGTGATGACAAAGCAATGTCTGCACTCATTACAACATAGATGTGATTTTCGAGCGCGTTTTGCTCTTGAATTAAATACGCATGATACAGATCGGTTAAAAAGTGCGCATCGATATTGATTTCGTTTTTCAAGGCTTGCAAGAAAGTTTTGACATAGTCGACTTCGCCATTTTTGAAAAAAGAATCGGGTGAGATGTACTCGGAGGGTAAAAAACCCCACTCATCGGGACGGGTTGCCAGCCAATTTTGGCGCTTGCCAAATAAAACACCGTCTTGACATTTGACATAGCCCAAAAGCGAAACAGGCTGAATGTTCAATTTGGCCTTTAATCTTGGATCCATACGCTGCGCGATGAGGTATTTATACTCAACAAAAGAGCCCGTAATGAGGCCGCTTTCGACCGAGCTTGCTGAGAAAATCAGGCCATTAAAAAGGCGGCTGTCTGTGAAAGATAACGCCGCCTGCCATAATTCGTCCACTCGGGACTCTAAGTTCTTAGAACAGTTAAAACTGTCAGATTGAATAATCCGAAATGATGATTGAAGATTTTGTATCCAAAACATACGATGACCTTTCTTTTCCCACTCAAGAGGTTTCATATCATATTTTCTAGTCTTAACACATTTTTAACCTTTTGTCTATAGAAAATAAAAAAGAGGCAAAAAAACAATTTAAAATTGCACGTTTGTGCACGAGGGCAGGGCTTTTAACAACTAAAAAGGAGTCGAAACAAAAAACGACTCGGCAAAGAGACATTATGCAAAAAATAAAAACAAACTTTCCGATGTTGCCCGAGCTTGAGCCCATCTTTGAACGATTGGATTATAAGCTTTACTTTGTGGGTGGTTCGGTGCGTAATTTTATGGCGGGCTTGCCTTTGACGGATTTGGATATGGCAACGCCACTGACACCCGATGAGGTGATGGCTCGCCTTAAAGACTTGCCAATAAAAATTGTTCCAACAGGCATTAAACACGGCACAATTACGCTGGTGCTGGCGAGCAAAATAGCTATCGAGCTGACCACCTTTCGCAGTGACGTTCAAACGGATGGCAGGCACGCAACAGTTCAATTTCAAACGGATATGACGCAAGACGCCCTGCGCCGAGACTTTACCGTGAATGCGCTTTATATCGACAGCTTAGGTTATTTGTACGATCCTGTGCACGCGATGAAAGACTTAAAGCGGCGACGCATTCGCTTTATTGGTGATGCGCATCAACGCATTACCGAGGACGCTTTGCGCATCATCCGCTATTTTCGTTTTTATGGCGTTTTTGAGCGGGACAAAAAGCCCGACAAGGCCGCCTTTAATGCGTGCCGACATAACAGAGCCTTGCTCTGCCACGTTTCAATTGAGCGCATTTACGATGAAATGTTGAAAATCCTGCGGCAAGAAAATCCATATCCTGCCTTAAAGCTGATGCACCAAGCGGGTATATTGCGCCAGATTTTGGGCGTCAAGCCGAACTTAAAACGCTTGAAAGATTTGCTTGTGGCCGAGAAAAAAACAGGTGTTAGCCCTAGCGATCAGTTGCGCTTGTGGGCTTTGTGTGACGGCGTTTTGCCAAGCTTTAAAATGTCTAATCACGTCAAAAATGAATGGCGCACATTGACGCTTGCTCTGGCACAAAACCGAAAAAGCAATAATGATTTGCGTGCTATAGGCTATTTATTTGGCCGCAAGGCGATGTTGCAAGTCGTGTTGTTGACGCGCAAGCGGTTGAGCTTTCCCGCTTACGTATTTTTTGAGCGTCTCGACATTCCAACGCCGCCTTTTACACCCCAAGATGTCCAAGAACGTTTTAACGTTTCGGGCGCAGAGCTGGGGCTTTTATTTAGGCAGTGTATCGAACAGTGGATTGATTTAGGCTTTATCGATAAAAAAGATGTTGTCTTTTTTCACATTGTGCGCTAAAATAATAAGATAAGGAGATGCAATAATGAACACTATAACACATAACAACCAATCAGGCCGTTCTATGATTGAAATGTTGGCCGTCTTGATGATTATCGGTATTATCACAGTGACCGCGCTGGCAGGCCTTAATCAAGGGATGGTAAAATATTATGTCAGCAAAATGCACACAGACATTCAATCCATTGCACAAGATGTTGCAAATCTGTATGCGTGGAAGCGCTCGTACCCCACATCAATCAGTATGAATGAATTGTGCGCTAGCGATGTTTTTCCCGATAAGTGTGACAGTACAAATACTGCACCTAATCCATTTGGGGGCTCGTATAGCGTTTCTGTTTCAAAAGACAGCGACAACACACCCTATCTTGTGATTTCAGCATCCAGTATACCCTCTGACGCATGCGAAGATTTGACATTAAAAGAATGGACTTATGTCGCAAGAGACGCAGCTTGTGCAAACGGGACATTCTCAATTGGCTTGTATTAAACAAGCTGAAGAAAATATAAACACCGCTCTTTTCGGGGCGGTGTTTTTTTATTGCTTTGAAGGGGGCGTAAAGCAAACGATTGATTAAAAGACGCGCTTAAAATCGTCCATAAAAGCAGCAAGCGCTCGTGAACGGTGGCTAATTTTATTTTTGATGTTGTCGCCCAGTACGGCAAAAGTTTGTGTATAACCGTCAGGCATAAAAATTGGGTCATAGCCAAAACCATAGTCGCCTTTTTGAGGATTGACGATACGGCCATCCACGCGCCCAACATAAGTGTGCGTGACGCCATTTGGGAACGCCAACACCATCGTGCATTCAAAGTGCGCTGTTTTATCCGCTTTGTCGGCCAAGCGTTTTGCAATGTCAGCAAAAGCTTCGGGATAGCCGCCACATTTTTTAGCATAGCGCGCAGAAAACAGTCCTGGCTCATTATCCAGCGCGTGAATGCAAAGCCCCGAATCATCGCCCAGCGCAGGCAGTCCGCTTTCTTTAGCCGCAGCAAGAGCTTTAATCGCAGCATTTTGCTCAAACGTCATCCCTGTTTCAACAACATCAGGCAGTTGCAAATCATCGGCCGACAAGACTTCAATATCAAGCGGCGCTAACATCGTTTGAATCTCTTTGACTTTGCCTTTGTTGTGGGAGGCAAAAACCAATTGTTTAGACATTATTTTCTCCTTTAATTCCCAACACGGCGCATTGCATTTGGTTAAGTTCTGCACAGCCTTTTTGCGCCAAAGCCAACAGTTCGTTGAGTTGTGCCAACGAGAATGGTTCGCCTTCGGCCGTGCCTTGAATTTCGACCAAACCGCCTTTGCCCGTGATGACAAAGTTCGAATCTGTGTCTGCATTCGAATCTTCTGTGTAATCCAAATCCATTAACGCTTGTCCTTGGTAAATACCGCAAGAGATTGCGCTGACGGTGTCCTTAATCGGGTTGGTACGAATACGTTTTGATGCTTTCAACTTTTCAAATGCGGCGTACAGCGCCATAAATCCGCCTGTGATCGAGGCTGTTCGCGTGCCACCGTCCGCTTGTAAAACATCGCAATCAACTTTAATCGACATTTCGCCCATGGCTTTTAAGTCGACGACTGCGCGCAAGGCTCGGCCAATCAAGCGTTGAATTTCGTGAGTGCGTCCGCTTTGGCCTTTTTTGGCTTCTCTGTCCATTCTTGTTTCGGTCGAACGCGGCAACATTCCATATTCCGCCGTCACCCAGCCCGAGCCCGTGCCCTTGACCCAGTTTGGCACTTTTTCTTCCAAGCTTGCCGTGCATAAAACGTGCGTGTTGCCGCATTTGATTAAACAAGAGCCCTCTGCATAACGGTTGACGCCCATTTCAACGCTGACAGGGCGGTGCTCATTTGGTTGACGATTGTTTTGTCTCATTTTTTTATTCCTTTTTTCGAGATAATACTTGCAAAATGCTGTTAAATTTCTTACATATAAGAGTAAGCAATTTTGTATTTGAGTAAGAGGATAAAAGAATTATGCAAAAAAATCAAGAAAAACAAGAAAAAAAGAACGAAAATTACCAACATAACCCGCACGAACACTTTAGTGGCGAGCATCATATGAACCAACAAGGGCATCATCAACACCCAGAGCATCAAGGGGAGCACTCTGCACCACGCGCCTCAGAACATACATCTGATTCTCATGCACAACATCAAGCGGAGGCTGATGCTGCGTTAAAGGAAAAGCTCTCGGCGTTAGAAAAAGAAGCTGCCGAAATGCGTGACAAGTTCATTCGCACGTATGCGGAAATGGAAAATATTAAAAAGCGTTGCCAAAACGAAATTGAAAAAAACGCTAAGATTGCAATCGGCGACTTTGCATTGGACTTGCTGCCTGTGGCGGACAACTTAGAGCGTGCTTTGGCTCAACCTATTCCAGCCGATCTGGAGGGCAATGCTTTTATTAAAAACTTGTTTGACGGCGTGATAATGACCCAAAAGCAACTTTCATCAGCACTCAGCAAAAACGGCGTCACGTTGATTGAAAGCGTTGGCAAGCCCTTTGATCCGAATACGCAAAAGGCCATTCAGCAAATTGTCGATGCCGAAAAAGAAGATGGCACTGTGGTACAAGAATGGCAAAAAGGCTATTTAATCGGCGGCGACCGCGTCTTGCGTGAAGCCATGGTTATCGTCAGCAAAAAAGAATAAGCTTATCGTAATTACTCAAAAGCCTCACGGAAATGTGAGGCTTTTTTGTTGATAGGGTTGCTTTTGTGTATGGTCGCCGCCTGCGTTTTTGTTAGCGTTAGTAGCAATATGCATACCGCCCATAGTTTCGGCCAACAGTACTAACTTTGCCAGACGGAAAAACAGTAAACGCATAGTTCTGTTGAAAGGCCGTTTTTGTCTAACCCGAACGATCAAAGCCATCGTTCATGCTTGCACATTTATCTCCACCCTTTGAGCCATCCCAATCTGGGCACAATTCGTACATTGTTGCTAAGTGGTGACCTTGTGCTTCACACCAAGTATATGCACTCCACCAATTCATAGTGCTATTGCTTTGGCAGTAAACGTGCCCATTATTGCCTGTGATCAGCTTACCACTTTCACATGTTTCGGCCTGTGCTTGAGCGATGTTAAATGTGAGCGCCACAATTGCTGCTAAAGTTAATAATTTGATTTTCATTTTTCTTTCCTTTCTTGTTGTGTTTATTTGTTAAAATTTACTATGCCTTTTGCTAAAGCGCGGGGCGTTGGAGCGTGGGTGTGGCGTCCCCATATTCGCCGCGCGGATTTCATCGCGCCCGCGCTGGCTCTTTTATAAGTTTGTGTCTCATATAAAGAGGCTTTGTCTTGACTGGAGACTGAAAATAAAAACCCCGCCAAAAAGGCTGGCGCGTGGGCGCGTTGAAAACCGCGCCAGCCTTTAGAAAAACAATTTATCAAAAAGACAGCGATCCAAACTCAATTAAAAATTTTTAATTATTACAAAGCCTCTAATCTCATCATAAAGCCGCCGCGGATATGTCGCGCGGCGCGGCGGCTCGATGGGGAAAACTGGGGAATTATGACAATGGCT
>ERZ1023658.123-NODE-123-length-31217-cov-17.716129_pt1 | contig 31217 bp, 31 predicted proteins | sample MGYA00380339_ERZ1023658 | MGnify/ENA primary metagenome ERZ1023658 (study PRJEB33179, sample SAMN07448981) | human gut metagenome | biome: Human-gut; feature: Human associated habitat; material: Faeces | host: Homo sapiens | place: India: Bhopal | collected... | reverse complement strand
AAAAAGATGGATTTAATAGAAGAAGTTAAAAATATAATATTAAAATATAGAGTTAAGTTAAGATTAAAGGGATTTTATAAAGTAAAAGTTTTTGTTAATGAAAAAGTCGGTTTATTTATTGAAATGTGTAAGATTGATGAGTTAGAGTATTCTAATACGTTGGATTTACGAATATTAGTTTTTTATGATGAGGATGTTTATTTTGAAACGGATGATTATTTTGTATTAGAGGGTTGTGAAAAGATTAGATTTTATAATAATAAGTTTTATTGTGATGTTAAAAATGTTTCGATACTTGGAGTTGTTGAGTTTGGTAGTTTTATATTTGGTGATGAGGTATTAAAGATGCTTTCTAATAGTGTAGTAGTGTAGTTTTTTCATAATAAAAAGAATCTAATGATTCTTTATTTTTTTAGATAACTATTGCTATCATGTTGTTTGAACCTTTATTTACAACTTTAGTTAGGGTATTTTGCAGCTTGAAACGAATATTATCTGGCATTAGACTTATCTTTGATTGGATTCCTTCTTGGACTATTGAGTCTAGGCTGCGACCAAATATTTCACTTTTCCAAATTTCATTTGGATTATGCTCTTGATCTTTTGTAAGATAATCTATTAGTTCTTTACATTGAACTTCACTACCAATTATTGGTTCAAAAGTAGATTCTACATCTACACGTATCATGTGAATCGATGGGGCTACGGCTTTTAATTTGACTCCATATCTTGGACCTTGTTTTATAATTTCGGGTTTATCTAGTTTCATATCTTCAATAGATGGGGTGGCAACTCCATAACCTGTTTGTTTGACCATTTTTAGAGCATACTTTATTTGATCATATTCTTTTTTTGCAGTATTAAATTCTTGGAATAAAGAAAGTAGATCAGCTTTATTTTTTACATCTATTTTTATAATATCTGTTAAAGTTTTATTGTAAAGGTTAGCTGGGGCAGTTAGATTTACGGTTACAATTCCAGTTGAAGGATCTACATCTGATAGATAACTTTTTTCAATCATTGTATTGGTTAAGAAATGGCTTATGATGTTATCAATGTCTTTTAATTTATCAATTTCAGTTACACTTTCTTTGATTGAGGCGATGTATGATTTTTTTACTTCGTGATCGGGATTTAGAATAGCAATCCATTCTGGCATATTTACTTTTACTTCTAGGACTGGGAACTCGTATAGTGCTTCTTTTAAGATATTATACATATCTTTTTCATTCATGGCTTCAATACTTATTGGTAGTACCGGTACTTCGTACGTTTCTTTTAATTTGTCTGCTAGTTTTTCTGTTTCCGGTAGTGTTGGATGAGTTGAATTTAGAACTACTATAAATGGTTTGCCAATATTTTTTAGTTCTTCTATAACTCTTTGTTCAGCCTCTATGTAGTCACTTCTTTCAAATTCTCCGATAGAGCCATCAGTAGTTACAACGATACCAATTGTTGAATGGTCTTTTATTACTTTTTCAGTACCAATTTCTGCTGCTTCAACAAAAGGTATTTCTTCAGTGTACCATGGAGTTTTTACCATTCTTGGACCATTTTCATCACTTGCGCCTTGAGCTTTATCTATCATGTATCCTACACAGTCAATTAAACGTATGTTACAAGAAAAGTCATCTATTTTTACATTAGCAGCATTATTAGGAACAAATTTAGGTTCAGTTGTCATGATAGTTTTACCGGCAGCACTTTGAGGGATTTCGTCTAATGCGCGTTTTCTTTCATATTCATCTTCTATATTTGGAACAATAAGAGTTTCCACCATACGCTTGATAAAAGTGGATTTACCAGTTCTTACTGCACCAACTACACCTAGATAAATATCTCCATTTGTTCTTTTCGCAATATTTTTTATTATTTCTTGTTTATCCATATACATTCTCCTTATACAATAAAGATTATGAGTTTTTTTGGTAAAAAAGAACTGTTTTAAAATAAAAAAATAAAGAGTTAGACTCTTTATTAAAACATATTGCCAATATCTTTTGGAATACTGTCTTTTTTGATGGCATCAATTATACGTTGTTCTTTTTCTTTTGATACTTCTTTTCCTGTCATAGTACTAATATCTTGTATTACTTCACGTAGAGTATTTTCATCTTTCATATCACTTTTTTGTAATTTGTCAGCCAATGAGAGAATAGTTTCTTTATTGATATTAGTCTTTTTTTCTACTTTTTTAAAAAAATTATCTCCAAACATAAAAGCCTCCTATTAAATTATATGAGGAGACTTTTATTTTAGTGATTTCTTTTATTAGCAAGTTCTTTACATTTTCTATTGAATTCGTCTAAAGTTATAGATTTATTTTTTAGGCGGTCGTGGAGAATTGCTAGGGACTTGTCGTATACTTCTGTTTTATTTTCGATATTTGCATACTTGAAAGAAGAAATATCTTTTGTTAGAAGATTATTTGAAAAGTTATTGTTTTGATTTGGACCTTGATTTTGACTTGAACTATTATTTTGATTTAGTCTATTATTTCTATTTTGATTGTTAAAATTAGAGTTCTCAAAATTTTGATTGGGATTTCTATTAAAATTATTTCCTATTATCATATTATATACCTCTAATTGTCATCTTTCTTATTTTTAAATTGTAATACGATGGGGGTTCCAGTAAAATCAAAGTTTTCTCTTATTTTATTTTCTAAGTATCTTTCATAAGAGAAATGTACTAGGCCTTTACTATTTACTCTAAATGTAAATTTTGGTGGTTTTGTACCTGTTTGTGCTGTAAAATATATTTTTAAACGTTTTCCTTTATAAGATGGTGGAATATTTAATTGATAAGCATCTAGTATTACTTCATTTATTAGGCTTGTTTTTATTTCTCTTTTGATATTTTCTGCTACTTTTATTACTTCAGGCATTAGTGTATGAATTCTTTTTTTTGTCAAAGCTGATAAGAATACGATAGGAGCATATGTTGCGAATTGGAATTCGGCACGCATTAGTTTTTCAAATTCTTGAATAGTTGTATCTTTTACAGTATCCCATTTATTTACAACAAATATTAAACCTTTACCTTTTTCTATTGCATATCCAGCAATATGTTTGTCGTGTTCTGTAATACCTTCTTCAGCGTTTATTACAACTAAGCAGATGTCACTATTATCAATTGATTTTAAGGATCTTAGTAAGCTATATTTTTCAATACTTTCAAAGACTTTACCTTTTTTACGCATACCGGCAGTATCTATTAAGATATATTCTTGATTATGGTATTTTAAAACAGAGTCAATCGAATCTCGTGTTGTACCTGCTATATCTGATACAACAACACGTTCTTCATTTAGAAGAGCATTCATTAGACTACTTTTACCAACGTTTGGTCTACCAATTATTGAAAATCTTAGTCTGTCATCTTGCTTTTCTTCTTTTTCACTAAAGTCATTAGTAATTGTATCCATTAAATCTACATATCCAATATTATGAATACTACTTATTGGGATATATGTATCGAAACCTAATTCATAGAATTCATAAATATTTTCTTCTGCTGATTGAGAATCCATCTTATTAATAGCAACAATGACTTTTTTCTTGCTTCGTCTTAGAATATCTCTAATTATTAAGTCATTCGCTGTTAGGCCTTCTTTACCATCAACAATAAATACTACAATATCTGCTTCTTTAATAGCAATTTCAGCCTGAAGTTTTATTTCATTATTAAAAGTTTCATTACTAGTATCAATTCCACCTGTGTCTACTAAATAGAATTTTTTTTGATTATATATTGCTTCTTGATAAATTCTATCTCTTGTAACACCTGGAGTATCTTCAATGATAGATATTTTTTTGCCAACAATTTTATTAAATAAAGTTGATTTACCAACATTTGGTCTACCAACTAAGGCTACTGTAGGTAATGCCATAATATCCCTCCTAATTCAGACCTAATTATAGCATATAATTGTAAACTTTAAAAGAAAAAATAGTTTATTTCTAGTAAGTATATAGATTTGTGATATACTTATAATGGAAGGTGATTATATGAATTTAGAAGAGAAAAAAGATAGTGAATTATGGTATGATAATCCATCTATAGTTACATGGCTTATTATTTTGATTATTTCAATTATTATATTAAGTAGTCAGTCATTTTCAATTAATAGCAATGTAGATGCTTTAAGAATGTTTCAAGATGTATTGAATCATAATATTACTTATATGATTGCTTTAGTATATTTTGTTTCTTTAAAGACTAAGTTTGGTAAAAAATACTTTGATTATATTAATTTAGTTATGATAGTTGTATTCTTTATTTTATTTGTTACGTCTATTTTAACTGTATTTCAGTCATTTAATTTAGCAACTTTATTGTCTCTTGCAATACATACATTGTTAGTTGTTTATTTCTTTCATGTATTTATGCGTGGTACAAGATTTTGGAATGAGTTTAGTTTAGATAAGTCTCCTTTTAATGAATTGTCTAATGAATGGTTTTTCTGGGCTTTAGTAATTATAGAAATTATATTATTTTCAGTTAATTTGATTACTACGGCTACATTTAGTGGTACTGTTTTAGCAACTTTTGATTGTATATATGTTATTTTGTTTAGTAGATATATATATTTATATGGAGTTTACTTAGATAGTAAGAAGATTAATACTAAGAATACCGGTAACTTTAATGAGTATAGAGAAAAGATTGGTGAGGTTGTTAGTGAGTTAGGTAAAAATAAAGTTGTTGCTGAAGATAAGAGTAATATTTTAGATGATACTAGTAAAGTTGAGAAAAGTAGTGACTTAGATAAGGATGATGATAATCTTAAAAAGAATGCTAATAAGACTAAGGACTTAAGTAAAAAAAATAATAAGAAAGATAAGAATGTGGAGGATAAATAATTATGAATATGTTTGATGAGATTAATAAAAGTAAGAAAAGTCTTCCTAAATTAAATGCTATCGAGAAAGAAGTAGGTAAATATAGTTTTAATGGTTATCAAAAGTTTGCTATTGTGACTTATGTTTTATGTTTCGCTTTTGGTATTATTCTTGGAAATTTATTTCCAGCTTGTAGTTCTACTGCTACCATATATAGTGATGTTTGTGTAGCAACGGAGTTTAACTTCTTTTTAATGATTTTGTTTTGGTTTGTTAGTTTCTTATTCTGTTTGTTCTTTTTTGCAATTGGACATATCATTGGATTACTTAGTTCTATTAACGATAAACTTAAGTAAAAGTATGTAAATTTCTTTGATATTTCTTGCAATTTATATTAAAACATGATAAGTTTTATATGTAAGCATAACATAATGCTTAATTAACAATTGGGAGGTATATATTTATATGAAAAAAGTTGAATTAGTAGAAGCTGTTGCAACTGCTACAGGATTAACTAAGGCAGATGCTACTAGAGCAATTGATGCTACTTTTGCTACTATTACTGAAGCATTAGTAAAAGGAGATAAAGTTCCACTAGTTGGATTTGGTACATTCGCTGTATCTGAAAGAGCTGCTCGTGAAGGACGTAATCCTAGAACTGGTGAAACAGTTAAAATTGCTGCACGTAAAGCTGTTACTTTTAAAGCTGGAACTGCATTAAAAGATTCAGTTAACTAATTTTTCTGATAAGTAGGGACCTTTTTAGGTTCCTTTTCTTACGTATAAAGAATTTATTTGTTCGATTGTTAGAAGTTTTAGATTTTGGTATAATATTATTGAGATGGTGATTAAATGTTAGATACAGCTTTGAAATTTATTCATGAAATTAATTCACATGGATATAAGGCTTATATAGTAGGTGGTTTTGTTAGAGATCATATTTTGGGAATAGAATCTCATGATATTGATATTAATACTAATGCTACGCCTAAAGAGATAAAAGAAATATTTGAAAATAGTTGTTTACCAGCTGAGGATTATGGGTCTGTTACAGTTATAAAGCATGGAGTTAGATTTGAAGTAACTACTTTTAGAAAAGATATATGTTATATAAATAATAGACGTCCAGCTGAGGTTAAATATATAGATAATTTATATGATGATTTATTAAGAAGAGACTTTACTATTAACGCTATATGTATGGATGAAGATGGTAATATTATAGATTTACTTAATGGTCAAGAGGATATTGAAAAGAGATTAATTAGAACTATTGGGGATGCTAGAGTTAAGTTTGAAGAAGATTCTTTAAGAATTCTTAGAGCTATTAGATTTGCTACTATTTTAGACTTTAAATTAGATGATGAAGTAATTGATGCTATTAAAGAATATAAATATCTATTAAAGGGATTATCTTACTATAGAAAAAAAGAAGAATTAGATAGAATATTTACTAGTAGTAATAGTATGAGTGGTATTAAGTTATTGTTAGAACTTGGGCTTGATAAAGAATTAGAATTAGATAGACTAAATGAAGTTAAAAATACGGATGACTTAATTGCAGTATGGAGTATTTTAAATGTAGTAGATAAATATCCGTTTACTAGTAATGAAAAAGAGCTTATTGAAAATGTTAATAAAGTTTTAAATTTTAATAACTTAGATCCTATGGTTTTATATACATATGGTTTATATGTTAATAGTATAGCAGGTAGTATTAAGGGTATGGATAAGAAGACTATTACAGAGTCATATAATGGTTTAATAATTCATTATAAAAGGGATTTGAATATTAGCTGTGGTGATATTTTAAAGGCTTTAAATAGAAAGCCTGGAAAGTATTTGAAAGATATATATGATGATTTAATATATGAGGTTTTATATAGAAAAGTTCCTAATGTGAAGGAAGAATTAATTAAATATTTATTGAATAAATATGGTGAATAGTTTATTATAAATAGAAATTTGGGAGGTAATGTTTATGAAAAGTGCTAAATTAATAGATATTTTTAAGCAAGGTCATATAGTTATTCCTCTTTTTTTATTACAACATTATAAAGATTTAAAACTGGAGATAAATGAATTTATATTTTTAATGTACTTATATTCTTTAGGTAATAAGTTCTTATTTGATCCTAGTAAGTTTGCCAGTGACTTAAATTTAGAGTTAAAAGATGTTATGAATTATATTGGTCTTCTTAGTGATAAAAAGTTTATTAGTGTTGATGTTATGAAGAATGAGAAAGGGCTTATGGAGGAAGTTGTTTTACTAGATGGTTTTTATAATAAGCTTTCTTTAATAACGATGGATCAAGTTAATCAGGTTTCTAAGAGTGAAAATTCTAATATTTTTGAGATTATTGAGAAAGAATTTGGGAGAACTCTTAGTCCTATTGAGTATGAAATTATTAAGGCTTGGCTTGATAATGATATGAGTGAAGAGCTTATTAAAGAAGCTATTAAAGAAGCTACTTTTAATGGGGTTTCTAATCTAAGATATATTGATAAAATTTTATATGAATGGGGAAAAGCTGGTATTAAGACAGCTCAGGATGTTGAAAATAATCGTAAGAAAAGGGCTAAGGTTAGAGAAGAGAGTACTAGTGATGTTAGTATTGATGATATAGTTGATTGGGACTGGTTTGATGATGAATAGTATTTCTAGTTATTTGGATTATTTGTTTCCTAACCCAAAGTGTGAATTGTTATATAATAATGATTATCAGTTATTGATTGCAATTGTTTTAAGTGCTCAATCTACTGATAAAAGGGTTAACTCTGTTACTCCAATTCTTTTTGACAAATATAAGTCTTTAGAGGCCTTAAAACTGGCTTCTCTTGTTGATGTTGAGTCTATTATTAGACCAGTAGGTTCTTATCATAAAAAAGCCTCATATGTCATAGGAATAGCTAAAATATTGGTTGATGAATATGAGGGTGTTGTTCCTACTGATAGGGAAGCTTTAGAGAAGATGCCTGGTGTTGGTAGGAAGACTGTTAATGTATTTTTAAGTGAGTTTTATAATATTCCTGCTATTGCAGTTGATACGCATGTTGAAAGGGTTTCTAAGAGATTGAAGTTAGCTTATGCTAAAGATAATGTTTTAACTATTGAGAAAAAATTAATGAAAAAGTTTCCTAAGGAGGAATGGGGGAAAAGACACTTACAGTTAGTTTTATTTGGTCGATATTATTGTAAAGCTGTTAAACCACTTTGTGAGTCTTGTAAATTAAAAGATATATGCAGAAAAAAATACTAGTTAGAAATAACTAGTATTTTTGTTTATATTTTTATGGTGTTTCAGATTCTTGTTCTTTTGTTACATTTATGCTTGTAGTTAAAGTTTCTGTTTTATTTTTATATTTTATTGTACAAGTTATTTTTTGTCTTCCAGCAAGTGTTATTTCATTTGGTGTACATTGTTCGATTGTTGCACTTACGGTAGAACCATTATTTTTTACTGTGAAATCACTTGTTGATAACGTTAATGTTCCTGTTAGTGCTGGAATAGTAGTTGAACCTGTATATTGTAATTCTAAATCGTCTATTGTTTCTTCTTCTAGTTTATATGTTGCTGACTCGCTTTTTATTCCTGAATAACTCTTATATGTTGCGATTACACGGTATGTTCCATATGGATTTGATGGTGGTGTATATGTAAATGATGTTTTTTCTGTAAATCCTATTAGAGTAGAACCAAAGTAGATGTTATAACCAAATGTACCATAATTTTTATCATCAATACCTGATGTTGATACTGCTTTCCAAGAAAGATTTACTTTCTTTGTAATTTTGTTGTATGAAGCTTCAAAGTCTTCTGGAGCAGCTAGTTTTTCTTCAACATAAGTTTCTTCTGGAGCATATTCTTTTTTGAAGTATTCGTATACAACGTTTCCAGTATATGAACCAGCTAATTTTGGTGGATTTGTTCCCATTACAACGCCAACTTTAACAACACTATCTGGCTGTTTAAATACTTCTCTGTTTGATTCCATAGCCCCTGAATTTACTAGAGCATTGAATATTTTATCTTTTTGAACAGATGCTGGTATGTTATGTAAACAGTATTCACTATCTATAAAGTCATAACCATACCATAGACCAACTACTGTTTTTGTTGAATAACCGATTATCCAAGAATCTCTGATTGCATCCCATGGTAATTTCTTAGATTCCATTATTTTACTATCGTAGTTTGTAGTACCGGTCTTTCTAGCAACATTAACTGGATTTCCACCATTTAAGTTAACGTCTTGTAGAACACTGGAAATCATAAATGCTGTTGCTTCAGACATAGCTTTTCTTTTTACAATATAATTATCTGAATTATGTTCTTTTGTCTCATTATTTGATTTATATACTATTTTGCTAACACTATATGGTTCATTATAATATCCACCATTTGAGAATGCGGCATAAGCAGCACTCATTTGTAATGGATTAGTTCCAGTGAAGGCACCAATTGAGTGTGCTTCATGGATTCTTGTTGGCTCTTCAGTTTTTCCGTCTTTATTAACGCATTTCATATTGTTTGGATTATATGAATAACCTGTTGAGCATACTTCTGGTTTCATTCCTAAATTTGAAACAAACTCAAGAATTTTTTTGTTATCTACTTGTTGGAAAGCTTTTAGTGCTGGAATATTTCTTGAGTAAGCAAGTGAATTACGTAAGGTTAATGTTCCTAAATAGCTACCATCCCAGTTTTGAATTGAACGGCCATTTGAATAAGTATATGGTTCATCTTCAAATAGTGTATATGTTGACCAGTTATTATATTCTATACCTGGACCATAATCGAATAATGGTTTTGCGGTAGAACCTGGTTGTCTTTTGTTTTTTGTTGCATAATTCCATTGACCTTTTTTATTAGCTGAACGATCACCTATGTTACGACCATTTCCAATAGCAAGTATTTTACCTGTTTGTGAATCTAGTACGGCAACACCGGCTTGTACTTTATCATTTATCCAAGTGTAACTTTCTCCATTCATTACACTATTTACACCATCTTGTTTTGATCTATCTAAGTTTGTATGGACGATTAATGGAGTGGTGTAAGGATTTACATCGTATTTTTCGTTTAATTCTTCAACTACTGTATCTATGTATCCACTATATTTATGGTTTGATGTTTTTCCAGATTTATCGGTTAAAGCAGACACTGGAATACTATTTGCTATTTTTTCTTCTTCTGCAGTTATGTATCCATGTCTTTTCATTAAATATAAAACTGTTTTTCTTCTTGCTTCTGAGCGTTCTGGATAAATTGTTGGACTATAGTAAACTGGAGATTTAAACATTCCAGCTAAGGTTGCTGCTTCACTTAGGTTAAGTTCGCTTACACTTTTTCCAAAGTAAGTTTCGGAAGCTTCTTGAACTCCGTAAATGTTACCACCTAGATAATGGTTATTTACATAAAATTCAATAATTTGTTCTTTTGTATAATCTTTTTCAATTTTAAATATTGCTAAATAAATATCTTCAAATTTACGTATAATACCTTTTATACCTTCTGTGGCATAGGCATTAGTTAAACTGTTTTTGACAACTTGCATGGTTAATGTTGAAGCACCACCGGCATTTGAACCCCTATGTAGGAGTTTTTGTGCTACTTGTCCTATTGATGCTTTTATGAATCGTGGAGCATCAAATCCATTATGTTGGAAATATCTTGAATCTTCTGTTGCTATGATGGCATCAATTAGGACTTCTGGTAATTCATCATAAGTAACTTTTTCACGCATTTCACTACCAAGTTTTGCATATTCTTCACCGTTAATATCTAAGAATACACTGTTTTCTTGGGTTTCAAGTTTTGAAACTATATATTTTGGATCGGCATTTATTTTTATGAATAGCAGGAATATTGTAAATCCTACTAAACAAATTATGCCAATAGATAGAATTATCATTAATATTATTTTAATTGTTTTTCTTGTCTTTTTGCCTTCTTTGCATTTATCTAGTAGTTTAGCAACACCAATGATTATTGCTATACCAAAACCTGTTAGTAGAGCAAAGAATGTACCTAAAGTGAAGTAAGCTAATAGTAATATTATGATAAATGATATTAGTAATATTAATTTTATTTTATTTTCTTCTTTAGAGTTAATAACAATTCTTTTTTTTATATTTTTTGTATTTGTACTTTTTTTAGTAGTGCCTTTCTTATTACTAGGTCGTCTTCCTTTTATTTCTTTTTTCTGCATTTTATATACCTCCAATAATTTTATCGACTATTTTAAGATAGTCTATACTTGGTGCATAACCATCCTTTATTAAATATGCATTTTTTCTTAAGTATGCTATTGGTATTGATTCTCTATTACTATTTTCAATGAACTCTGTTAACTGTCTTGCCATTAACAGATATGTTTCATTTAGCGTAGTGAATCTAATTATTAAAAAGGCTATACCTCCGTGTCTATATATATTTTTCAAATGTTGTATTTGATGAGGATGAATATTTCTTAGTGAGAATGAAGTTTTATTTTTTGTTTCTTTGGCTTCAAAATCAACATATTTTCCTTTATAAATACCATTGTAATCTGTTGTAGATGGTATTGTAAAAAAAGCTTGAGTAATTACAGCTTTATCTCTAGATGGATAATTAACTTTTGTTATTTTTATTGGAGTGGGCTTTTTATAAATATAGGCCTTATCAATACTTGCATAATATTCATTGGTTGAATTAAGGTCATTTTCAAGTCGCATTCCACGATTACCAAAGTTGATTTCGTGATTGGTATTTTTTTTTGTAATTCCATTTGGGTAGTTCATCACATCACCTATTGTTTATTATACTATATTGTTTATAATTTTTCTATAAAATTAATATATTTTTTCTTGTGTTTTTTTTAGCTTTTTATGTCGAATTTATGATTAATTTTAATTTTTGTATTATTATGGTGTTGGTGAAGAAAATGAACAATTTTGAAATAATGGTAGTATTTGATAAAATGATTGATGATACAAGGGAAATTATGATTAATACAAAATTATCTTATGCGATAAATCGGTTAATAATTGACAAAAACAGCCAATAATGACATAATATTACTGTAAGGGATTGGTGATTATATGTATCAAAATAAAATTACACTTAAACCACAAGATATTTTAGAAAAAGAATTTAAAATTGATACTCGTGGTTATCGTTTAAAAGAGGTTGATCAATTTCTTGATGTAATTATTGGTGATTATGAACAATTCTTTAGTATAATAAATAATTTAGAGAAGGAAAAAGCTGATTTAATGGCTGAAATTGTTAATTTAAAGCAGGAACTTAGAAACTCTAAATTAAGTATGGAAGTTGTGCGTAATAGCAGTGAAAATCCTGAAGTTTCGAATGTTGATGTTATTAGAAGATTATCACAACTTGAAAAAATGGTTTATGCTAATATGAGAGATAAAGAGGGTAGAGATAACAATTAATATATAGACAAACGCTGGGATTCTTGAGATCCTTGAGGAAAGTCCATGCTCGCACAGTCTGAGATGGCTGTAGTGTTCATTCTTAGGGAAAAAATAACCTAAGGTAGTACTTGTACTAACGGCGGATACTATATCTAAGTCTTTGATATGATATAGTCCATAAAGTGCCACAGTGACGAATTCTTTGGAAACAGAGAAGTGAAACGAGGTAAACCCAATGAGCGAGAAACCCAAATTTTGGTAGGGGAGCTCCATTTTCGAGAAATGAATTGAAGTGGAGACCAGTAATGGTAGATAAATGTTTGTCGCTTAGGAAACTAAGAACAGAACATGGCTTATTTATATTATTTGTTAATAATTTGTGAGGTGTTAATGTGAAAGAGTTAGGCGATTATTTGAAGCGGACTCGTATTAGTAATGGAGTTAGCTTAGCCGAGGCAGCAGAGGATTTAGATCTTTCGACAGTACAACTCGAAAATATAGAATCAGGAAATATTAAGGCTTTTAAAGATGTTTATGATTTGAAAGAGGATGTAAGACAATATGCTAAGTATTTAGGACTTAATCCAGAGAAAGTTATTGATGAATTCAATGGTTTTTTATTCGAACATACATCTAAAATTTCTTTAGACGATATTAAAATGGCTCAAAAGAAAATGGAAGAAGAGGAAAAAAAAGTTTCTTCTCCTTATACTAAGGAATATAAAAAGAAAATTGGTCCTTGGCCGTTTATATTTGTTGTAGTGTTTATTTTAGTTCTTTTTGTTGTACTATATTTAGTTATTAGTACAATTAATAAAGCACCTGAGAGAAGTTCTGAATTAATGTCATTTGAAAGAGAGGTATGTAGTTATGAATTTGCCTAATAAACTTACTGTTTTGAGGTTGGTTTTATCTGTTGTTGTTATTATTTTACTAGTTTTTCCATTTTATGCTATAGGAATACAATTTCCACAATATAATATTTCTGGAATTTCTTCACCTGTAGAGTTACAATATCTTATTGCTGGAGTTATATTTATAATTGCTAGTCTAACTGATTTTCTAGATGGTTATATTGCACGTAAATATGATTTAATTACTGATACTGGTAAGATGTTAGATGCTATTGCTGATAAAGTTTTGGTTAATTCCGTTTTAATTATTTTAGCGGCACATGGTTTTATAAATGAAATAATTCCAGTTATTATTGTTTTAAGAGATATCGTAGTTAATGCTATAAAGATGGAAGCTGCAGGTAAAGGTAAAGTAGTAGCAGCAATTGGTTCCGGAAAGATAAAGACGGCATCTTTGATGGTTGGTATAGTTTTAACTTTCTTTTATAATATGCCATTTGAATTTATTGGTATTAGTGTAAATGAATTTTTATTATACTTTGCGTGTGTTATGTCTATTATTTCGGCTTGTCAATACTTTGCTATGAATAAAAGTTTAATTTTTCCAAAAAAAGAAATTGAAGACTAGTATAAATTAAAAAAAACCTTTTGATATAAGGGTTTTTTCTTTTTGAGTAAATATGTTAAATGAATCATACAAAACATTTGTTCGTAAAAAGTATTGCAATTTATTTTTAATTATTATACAATAATGTTGTAAGTTATTTAACTAGGAGGCAAACTATATGAAAACGGTTAATAAAGAAGTGTCTAAAGATAAAGCTTTAGAACAAGTCATGAATGATATTGAAAAACAATTTGGTAAAGGTTCAATAATGAAATTAGGGGATAAGGAACATATGAAAGTTGATGTTTGTTCCTCTGGTTGTTTATCTTTAGATATTGCTCTTGGAGTTGGTGGTTATCCAAGAGGCAGAATTATTGAAATATATGGTCCAGAATCATCAGGTAAAACTACTTTTGCTTTGCAGGCTATTGCTGAACATCAAAAGTTAGGTGGAAGAGCAGCATTTATTGATGCCGAGCATGCACTTGATCCAGTTTACGCTGAAAGGCTTGGTGTTGACATTGATGAGTTACTACTATCACAACCTGATACGGGTGAACAAGCATTAGAGATTTGTGATGCTTTAGTTCGAAGTGAGGCAGTTAGTATTATAGTTATTGATTCTGTTGCAGCTTTGGTTCCACAAGCAGAGATTGATGGTGAAATGGGTGATTCTCATGTTGGTTTACAAGCAAGACTTATGTCTCAGGCTTTAAGAAAGTTGTCTGGCACGATTAATAAAACTAATACAACATGTATTTTTATAAATCAATTACGTGAAAAGGTAGGAGTTATGTTTGGTAATCCTGAAACTACTCCTGGTGGAAGAGCTTTAAAATTTTATTCTTCAATTAGACTAGATATTCGTCGTAATGAGCAGTTAAAAATGGGTGATGGTATAGTGGGTAATAAAACAACTATAAAAGTAGTTAAAAATAAGGTTGCTCCGCCATTTAAGACAGCTGTTGTTGATATTATGTATGGTGAAGGAGTTTCACGAGAGGGTGAAATTATTGATTTAGGAGTAGAGGCTGGAATTGTTGAGAAGACTGGAGCTTGGTATTCTTATAAAGGTGAAAAATTAGGACAGGGTAAAGAAAATGTTAAATTATTATTGAAAGAAAATTTAGAATTACGTGATGAAATAGAACAAAAAGTGCGTGAATATTATGATATTGCTTTACCTAAGAAAGAAGATACTTCATCTAAAAAATAATCTATTTACATATACTGTTGTGGAGGTTACATTATGAAAAAATTAAATGAAATTATTGATTGTGATTTAGATACTTTGATTTATGGTATTTCTGATGATTCGAGAGATATTTGTGAGGGATATTTGTTTGTTGCTACTAGAGGATTTAATGTTGATCATTTTGATTATATAGATAAAGCTATTGAGAATGGTGCTGTTGCTGTTATTTGTGATAGAGAGATAGACTTTGATATTCCGCATGTCATTGTGAAAAAAGATATTAATAAACTCTATCCAGAATTATGCGAAAAGTTTTATGGTGTTGATACATCTAAACTTTCTTTAATTGGTATCACTGGTACTGATGGTAAAACTACGTCAGCTACTATTGTACAAAAAATATTAAATGATAGTATTAATTGTGCTTATATAGGGACTAATGGACTTTTTGTGAATGGCAATACTCATCATATAAGTAATACAACTCCATGTGTTTCTGAATTGTATGACTGCTTGTCAACTATACAAGACAATTCGTGTCAAAAAGTTGTAATGGAAGTGTCTAGTGAAGCATTACTTCATGAAAGAATACAGGGACTTAAATTTTCAATAGTTGCTATCACAAATATTACTGAAGATCATCTTAATGTTCATAAAACTATTGATAATTATAGACAATGCAAGTTTAAAATAGTTGACTACTTGACAGATAATGGTGTTGCTATTATAAATGGTGATGATGAAAATTGTCGAAGTTTACATGTAAATAATTTAATTAAATTTGGTTTTAATAGTGATAACGATTATGTAATATCTGATTTTGTTGAGGATCAAAATGGTGTAAAATTTAGAATTAGACATAATGATTCTACTTATGATATGTCTAGTCAATTATTTGGAAAATATAATGCTTATAATATTACGTTGGCATTTATAATTGGTCTATTAAATAAGATTGATGCTGATACATTGATTTCTAGAATTAAAGATATTTCTTTTATAACTGGTCGTGGGGAAAGACTTGATTTTGGTCAAAAGTTTGAAATTATTTTAGATTATGCACATACTTATAATGCTATTTTGAATTTGCTTAATTCAGTTAAGGGAAAATATAATAGGGTTATTACCGTTACTGGAGCTGCTGGTGGTAGAGAAAAAGAAAAACGTTCTAAAATAGGTAAGATGGTTTTAGAAAAGTCTGATTTAGTTATTTTTACGATGGATGATCCTAGATGGGAAAGTGTTGACGATATTATTGATGATATGATTGGTGAATGTAAAAATACTAACTATGAAAGAATTAATGATAGAGTTGAGGCAATTACTCATGCCTTTGAGATTGCTAATGAAGGAGATGCTGTTTTAGTTATTGGAAAGGGTCGTGATGATTATATGGCTCTTGGAACGGAAAAGATTCCTTATTGTGATTATGATGTTATAAAAAATTACTTTGCTAAGTAGTGTGGGACACTTGTTGTCTCTTTTTCTTTTCCTTGACAAGACTTTAAAATAAAATTACAATATAATTAGATTATGATTTTATGGTCTAGATGGAGGAATGTTATGAATGATAATACATTGTTCTCCATTTTACTTGTAGCACTTGGATTGCTAATTGGATTTATTATAGCGTTTGTTATAAATAGTTTGAAAGTTAATAAAGCCACTAAAAAAGCAGAGGCTTTGATTAACCAGGCTAAAAAAGATGTTGAGAAAATTAAGAGAGATGCAGCTATTGAACAAAAGGAAGAAGCTCATAAATTAAAAATGGATTTGGATAAAGAAATTCGTGAGAAGAAAGAAGAATTAAAATCATCTGAGTCACGTTTGCTTCAACGTGAGGCAAATTTAGATAAACGTGATGAAATGTTTCAAAAACGTGAAGCAGCTTTAGATGAGAGAGATGATAAACTTTCAGAAAAACAAGTTGAAATCCAAAATGAGAAGAGTAAAGTGGAGGAAATTAAGAAACAACAATTAGAATTGTTAGAAAAAATTTCTGGTTTTAGTAAGGAAAAAGCTCGTGACTTAGTTATGAGTCAAGTAAAAGAAAACATGGGTAAGGAAATCGCTGAATATATAAAAGAAGCAGAAGATGAAGCTAAACTTACTGCTGATAAGACAGCAAGAGAACTTATTGTTACTTCAATGCAAAAGTATGCTGCTGATATTGCTAATGATCAGACAGTTACAGTTGTAGATTTACCTAGTGATGAAATGAAAGGTAGAATTATTGGACGTGAAGGTCGTAATATTAGAACAATAGAAGCTATCACTGGTGTTGACTTAATTATTGATGATACACCTGAAGCTGTCGTTATTTCTAGTTTTGATCCTTTACGTAGAGAAATTGCTAGAGTTACATTAGAGAACTTAATAAAAGATGGTCGTATTCATCCTACAAGAATTGAAGAGTTATATGATAAAGTTTGTAAGGATATGAAACAAAAGATTATTGAATATGGTCAAGAAGCAACGTTTGAACTTGGACTTACTAAGTTTGATCCAACTTTGATTGAAATAATTGGTAAATTACATTTTAGAACTAGTTATGGTCAAAATGCGTTACAGCACTCTATTGAAGTTGCTCATTTGTCAGGTCTTTTAGCTGCTGAACTTGGTGAAAATGTTAATTTGGCTAAAAGAGCAGGATTATTACATGATATCGGCAAAGCGATTGATCATGAAATTGAAGGTAGTCACGTTGAAATTGGTGTTGATTTAGCAAAGAAATATAATGAAGACGAAGTTGTTATTAATGCTATTGCTTCACATCATGGAGATACTCAAGCTACTAGTGTAATTGCTATTATAGTTGCTATTGCTGATGCATTATCTGCGTCACGTCCTGGAGCACGTAATGATTCTTTGGAGAATTATATTAAGAGATTATCTCAACTTGAAGAAGTTGGTAATAATATACCTGGTGTTGAAAAGACATTTGCTGTACAAGCCGGTAGAGAGTTACGTGTTGTTGTTAAACCAGAAGAAGTTGATGACTTAGGAGCTCATAGAATAGCTAGAGAAGTAAAGGAACAAATTGAAGCTAATATGAAGTATCCTGGGACAATTAAAATTACTGTAGTTAGAGAAACTAGAGCTCAAGAAGAGGCTAAATAAGTCTCTTTTTTTGTGGAAAAGTTCGATTTTTTTATAATAATATAAGTAGGAGATGATTTACTTTGAAAAATTATTTAATCAAAAATCGACTTTTTCTTTTTTGGAATGTTGGAAAATTTACTTGTGAAATGCAAAAAAGAAGAGATATAGAAGATAAAAAGATAGCAAATTATTTACAGTATTATTTTGGAATGACTGAAACTTTTTCTAGTTCTAACATTAGAAAGATGAAAGCTTTTTATTTGTCTTTCCCCATTTATACTAAGCATATTGAATATTTAGATTGGAATTATTATTTAAAACTTATTACAATTAGAAAAAAAAGTTTACGAATGTTTTATTACCAAGTAGCAATATTTAGTAGGTGTGATTATGATACTTTTGTTAGTTTAATACAAGAAAAAAGATAACTCTTGTTATCTTTTGATATCTAATATTATTGGTAGGATTATTGGTTTTCTACCAGTTAATTCATTGATGAATGGATATAGTTGTTCTGAAATACTTGCTTTTAAATTATTATAATTTACTTTTGGTTCTTGTAAATCTGCTTTTATGATTTGTTCAGCTTTATTTTCTATTTTCTTTATTAGTTCTTCATTTTCATTTACTAGTATAAAGCCTCTTGTTGTTATGTTTGGTTTTATTAATAATTCTTTTTTATGCATATCAATATTAGCAATAACAACTAAGATGCCATCATTTGCCATAATTTTTCTGTCTTTTAGAACAGCACTACCAACTTCACCAATTCTATTTCCGTCCACATATACATCGGCTCCAGGCATACTTTCGCCTCTTGTGATGACATGGTTTTTTAAAATTAGAGAGTCTCCATTTTTTAGAATAAAAGTATTTTCTTTTGGAATACCACAGTTTATACCAATATCTGCTTGCCTTTTTAACATTCTATAATCACCATGGAATGGCATTAAGTATTTTGGTTTAATTAATCTTATCATTAACTTAATTTCTTCTTCATTGGCGTGTCCTGAAGTGTGTAAATCTGTCAAAGTGTTATTTGTATATACCTTAACTCCTTGTAAATATAATTTATTTATTGTTTTGGAAATACTTAGAGCATTTCCTGGTATAGCAGAAGATGAGAATATTACAATGTCATCTGGTCTTAACTTAATTTGTTTGTGAGTACCATTTGATATTCTAGATAGAGCAGCTAGTGGTTCACCTTGACTACCAGTACATAGAATTGTTACTTCACCAGGTTTTAAATTGTTTGCTTCCTCTGGTGATATTAATAATTCTTTATGATCAATATATCCAGCATTTAGTGATATGTTGATATTATTTTCCATACTTCTACCAAATATACATATTTTTCTATTGTGTTTATAACACGTTTCAAAGATATGTTTTACACGATAGATGTTTGAAGCAAAAGTTGCGATTATAATACGATTAGTTTTATACTTTTCAAACATTTCTCCTAAAGTTTCGTCTACAACTGATTCACTATTTGAAAAGCCTTCATTTAGAGCATTTGTAGAATCACTTATTAATAAATCTACACCTTCATGACCAAGACAAGCCATTTTGTATAAGTTTGCCATAGGACCAATTGGAGTGAGATCAAACTTGTAATCTCCTGTTGTTACAATACGCCCATCTGGAGTTTTAATACTTATGCCATGTGAGTCTGGAATAGAGTGTGTAATTCTGAAAAATTCAATTTCAATATCTTTAAATTTTAATCTTGTATCCTCTGTGTAAACAAAGAGATTGTCGTAACGGATATTTTTATCTTGTAGTTTAACAGCAATTAATTCTTTAGCATGATTTGGAGCATAGATTGCTGGTATTTTGATACTTTGTAATAAGAATGGAATACCACCAATATGATCTTCATGACCATGAGTAATTAATAGTGCTTTAATTTTATCTTCGTTTTCTTTTAGAAAAGTAAAATCAGGTAAAACATAGTCAATTCCCATAAGTTCACTTTCAGGGAAACTAACTCCGGCATCAATAATAACAATTGCGTCTTTATGCATTACACAATACATATTTTTTCCGACTTCTCCTAAACCGCCTAAAACAACAATCTTTGTTTCGTTAAGTTGTTTTTTAATCATATAATCTCCTTTCTTTTTTTGTAAAGAACTAACTATGAAATTATACTATATCTTTTCGTTTTTGTCTATATTTCAGGGTTAATTGTTTCTTTTTTACAGTTTGTTTGATATAATTTTATTGGGTGATATAATGGGTTTTTTTAGTAAAATAAAGAACATGTTTAAAAATAATGAGACTACTGTAGATACTAAAACTGAAAAAGTTTTAGATAATGATTTAGAAAGAGATGAGCAAGAAGAAGTAGTTGGAGAAAAACGTATTTTAACTGAAGAAGAAAAAAAAGAAGTAAAAGTTTATGAAAAAGGATTAACTAAGTCACGTGAAGGATTTGTGTCAAGACTTGCGGAACTTACTGGTAGATATAAAAATGTTAATGATGAGTATTTTGATGAATTAGAAGAAATACTTATTATGGCTGATATTGGTGTAAATACAGTAATGGACTTTGTTGATAGACTTAAGAAAAGGGTTGCAAGAGAGAAGATTAGTGATCCAGAGATTTTGAAAGAAATTATAGTTGATGAGTTATTTATTATTTACGTTAATGATAGTGTTTTAATAAATAAAATAAATTACAATGATGATGGACCAACAGTTGTATTATTTGTTGGAGTTAATGGAGTTGGAAAGACTACTACTATTGCGAAAATTGCCTGGAAACTAAAAAATGAGGGAAAGAAAGTTTTATTAGTTGGTGCTGATACTTTTAGAGCAGGAGCAGTTGCTCAATTAAAAGAATGGAGTGAAAAAGTAGGTGTTTCATTCTATGGGAAAGAAGAGGGCAGTGATCCTGCCAGTGTAGTTTATGATGGAGTGGTTAAAGCAAAAAATGAAAATTATGATGTTGTATTAGTTGATACTGCAGGTAGACTACAAAATAAAGTTAATTTAATGAAAGAATTAGAAAAGATGAATAAAGTTATTTCTAGTTTAATACCTAATGGACCACACGAAACTTTATTAGTAATAGATGCAACTACTGGACAAAATGGTATTAGTCAAGCTAATGCTTTTAAAGAGATTACTAATATAACAGGTATTGTTTTAACTAAATTAGATGGTACTGCTAAAGGTGGTATTGTACTTGCTATAAAGGAATCTGTTGGTATTCCAGTTAAATTCATTGGACTTGGAGAAGCTAAAGAAGATTTACAAGTGTTTGATATTGAAAAGTATATATATGGTTTGTTTAAGGATTTAGTGTAGAGGTATTTTATGGAAGAAGTTATTTATTTTAATGAATTATATGATTTATATGGAATGTTACTTACTGACAAACAAAGAGAATATTTTGAGAATTATTACTTTAACAATTTAAGTTTAGGGGAGATGGCCGAGTCTTATGGAGTTAGTCGAAATGCAATACATAAACAATTAAAGATTACTACTGATAAATTACAATATTATGAAAATAACTTAATGTTGAAAGATAAAATTGAAAAATTAAATGAACTTGCTGAAAATATTAGTGATGAAAAAACTAAGAATGCAATTTTAGAATTATTTTAGACAACAGGAACTATTCTTGTTGTTTTTTCTTGAAAACTTGTAAAAAAGTTTGTATAATCTATTATAGAATAGGGTAAAAGGGATAGATTGGGGTGGCTCTAGTATGTTTGATAGAATAGTTTATATCAGTGATCATTCAGCTAACGTCAAACTTGTTGACGGTTTTAATGTTGCTATGAACTTAATGAATTTACATATTATTTTTGAAGATAGCAATAAAAAAATATTAGGTGAAGTAGATGATTTGGATGGTAATCTTGTTAGAGTTAGATTTTTAGGAGAAATTGTTAATGGCAAGTTACTGGGTGGTGTAATTAGAAAACCATCATTAGATGCTAAGATTAGAGTTATTCAAGAACAAGAAATTCCAATGATTTGTGGATCTGATACTCAAGGATATTTAAAACTTGGAGTTAGTCCTTTTTATAACGATTATCCAGTTTTTCTAGATGTAAATAATTTCTTTAGTAATCACTTTGCTATATTTGGTAATTCTGGTTCAGGTAAAAGTTGTGGTATTTCTAGATTGTTTCAGAATATGTTTCATGATCAAAGATTGTTTCCTTACAAGGCTAATATAATACTATTTGATTCATCTGGTGAGTATTATAATGCCTTTAAAGATTTGAATAGTATTAATTCTAATTATCATTATCGTTTTTATAGTACAAATGAAGTAGAAAGTAATGGTGAAAAATTACGTTTACCAATATTCTTACTTAATGTTACGGACTTGGCTTTATTGTTACAGGCTACAAGTCATTCACAATTACCAATAATTGAGAGAATGTTAAAACTTGCTTTAGTATTTTCACAGACTGATATGGATGCTAATAACTATAAGAATCATTTAATTGCTAAGGCAATTATGACAGTTTTATATACTAATGAAACTTCTCCAAATAAGAGAAATGAAATATTTTCAATACTTGCTAGTTGTTCTACACCAGAATTTAATTTGGAGGCTGTAGTACAAGGTATTGGTTATACAAGAAAATTTAGGGAATGTTTCTTAATAGATAGTCAAGGACAATTCTCAGAGAGTGTTTTATTAACTGAGTATGTTTCTTCATTTATTAAGCCTGAGTATGATAATTATGAACCTAAGGGTGGAGTTTATTATACTTTGGATACGTTAGAGAAAGCACTTAATTTTACTTTGATTAGTGAAGGATGGTTACGTAATGAAAATACTTATGGTGATGCAGTTACTATTAAAGTTAGATTACATTCACTAATTGTTGGAGATACTGCTAAGTACTTTGATTATCCTGATTTTGTTTCTTTAGAGACTTATTTATCTTCTATGTTAATTAATAATGGAGATAAGTATCAAATTGTTAATATTAACTTGGATGATGTTGATGATGATTTTGCTAAGGTAATTACAAAAATTTATTCGAGACTTATATTTGAGTTTGCTAAAGGATTAAAGGAAAGAGCCAGCATTCCTTTCCATATAGTAGTTGAAGAAGCTCATAGATATATTCAAAATGATACTGATAGATTCTTGATTGGTTACAATATATTTGAAAGAATTGCTAAAGAGGGACGTAAGTATGCAGTTATTTTAGGTCTTATATCTCAAAGACCAGTTGAACTTTCTGATACTGTTATTTCTCAGTGTTCAAATTTCTTGATATTTAAGATGAACCATCCAGTAGACGTTGATTATATTAGAAAAATGGTTCCTAATATTAGTGATGAAATTGTTGAAAAACAAAAGACTTTACAAGCCGGTACTTGTTTAGCTTTTGGTATGGCATTTAGAATTCCATTGATTGTTAAAATGGAAATGCCTAATCCAGCACCGTGGAGTGGTAACTGTGATGTTGTTACTATTTGGAATGGTAATAGTAATGGAGTTGCTGTTTCTTCAGAACCAGAGACAACAACTGATATTCCAGAACAAAAGTCATTTGGATATAATGGTATGTCAGATAATCCAGTTTTTAGTTCAACTAATGCACCAGTTAATAATTCGTTTGTTCAAGAAAAACCAGTTATGGAAAATAATTTTAGATCAGTTGCAGCAGTACAAAACCAGAGTGCTTCTATTCCGGTAAATCCATTTTTGGAGCAAAATAACAATAATGAACAATTAGTTATTCCGAAAGTTCCAAAAGTTGAGAATGTTGTTAGTACTCAAAAACCTGTTAATAATGAAGTTGTTTCTATTCCTCAAGCACCTAGCACTAGTCAGATGAATGTTCCAACAATTGTTAATAGTAGTAATATGACTGATGATATGCTTAGTAGTGCAGGAGTTATGCCAGTACCTACTATTGGTGGATATAGTTTAGATAATCAACTTGTTCAATCGGCTTTGCCAGATTTTACAACATCAAGTTCAGATGAGAGAGAAATGAATGAACTTAGAAGTGGTCAATACTTTAATGTTCCTAGTACAATGGATATGGTTGCTAGTCAAAGTACTGTTTCTCCTACAGTACAATTAAATAATAATAAAGATGAGTATGGTAGTGTAAGAATTGCACCACCTGTTGAAAATAACCAATCATCTTCTGCTAATACGATTAATGAATCTGGAATTCCAGTTACAGATAAAGGTGTTCCACTAATTAATTTAGTTGGTTAAAGATATAAGTAATTATATCTTTTTTTATGAAAAGCTTTTCTTATTGAGAAAAATTCTTTATAATTATATTGGTGATATATATGTTTGAAAGTTTAGGCGATAGATTGCAAAATGCCTTACATAAGATAAAAGGGTATGGAAAAATTACTGAAGAAAATATTTCTGATATGATGAGAGAGATTAGACTTGCCTTATTAGAAGCTGATGTTAATTATAAAGTTGTTAAGGAATTTACTAATACAGTTAAGGAAAAAGCTCTAGGTGAAGAAGTTGTTAGTAGTATTAATCCAGGTGACTTATTTGTTAAAATTGTAAGAGATGAGTTGGTAGAATTACTTGGAGGAGAGAGTAAGCCTTTAAATTTAAATGGTAATCCAGCTAGTTTGATGTTAGTTGGTTTACAAGGTTCTGGTAAAACTACAACGATTGCTAAACTTGCTAATTTTTTACGTAAAAAACACGCTAAGAAGCCATTACTTGTTGCTTGCGATGTTTATAGACCGGCTGCAATTGATCAATTAAAACAACTTGGTAAACAATTAAATATTGAAGTATATGAAGAGGGAAAAAATAATCCAGTTGAGATTGCTAAAAATGCAATTAATTATGCTAAAGAAAATAAGTATGATTATGTTTTGATAGATACAGCTGGTAGACTTCATATAGATGATCAGCTGATGGATGAGTTAGTTAATATTAAAGATACTATTAAACCTGATGAGATATTATTAGTAATTGATTCTATGATGGGACAAGATGCTATTAATGTTATTACTGGATTTAATGATAAGTTACCTTTAACTGGAGTAATTTTGACTAAATTAGATGGTGATACTAAGGGTGGTGTTGCTTTATCTGTAAGACATTTAACTAATGTACCAATTAAGTTTATTGGTGTTTCTGAAAAGCTAGATGGACTTGATTTCTTTGATCCAGAAAGAGCGGCTGGTAGAATTCTTGGTATGGGAGATATTGTTTCTTTAGTAGAAAAAGCAACAGAGGCAATAGATGAAAAAGAGGCTGAAAAGGCAGCTAAGAGGATGCAACAAGGTAAGTTTGATTTGGAAGACTTTTTATCAACAATGAAGCAAATAAAAAAACTTGGTCCATTAGAAAATTTATTAAAACTAATTCCAGGAGCTAAGAAAATGGGAATAACTGATGTAAAGATAGATCCTAAGCAAATGGCTCATATTGAGGCGATAGTTTTATCAATGACTTCTAAAGAAAGAAGAAACCCAGATATAATTAAAGCAAGTCGTAAAACAAGAATAGCGGCAGGTTCTGGTACTTCTGTTCAAGAAGTTAATAAGTTGTTACAACAGTTTGATCAGATGAAAAAAATGATGAAGCAAATGACAAATGGAAATATGAAATTACCTTTTTAGTACTAAGAGATTAGTACTTTTTTAGGCATAAGTAGTAGCCAAACAACCCTTTAGTCATAATATAGATTAGAGGAGGTATTTAATATGTTTGATCAAAATATGAATATTCCAAATTTCGATTTTGATAGTAATGTTATTGGTAATAATAATGTTGTTGATAATGATATGAATGTTGATATTAATATGATGGGTTATCAAAATATGTCACAGCAACAAACAGGTTGTTGTTCTAGTCCGGTTAATGAGGCAGTTCAAGAAAAATGTATTCATAGAACAATAGTACATGAGGTTCCGCATGTATGTCCTATACATACTAGAATAATTAATCATCATGTATACAAACACACTTATAGACCGGCTTATTCTTGTTCTGAGGAAAATACAGTAAGTAATGTTCAAGTTGGTTCTTGTTGTCAATTTAGATAAGACTAGCAATAGTCTTTTTCTTTGTGATAAAATAGTATTGGTGATGATATGAAGTTTACTAGTAGTGTAAAAAAAATAAATATCGGAGAAAGAGATATTAAGATTATTATTTTGGATTCCAGGATTGATAAGACTAAGAAAGTTCCTTGTATTATGTGGATACATGGTGGGGGTTATTCTTTGGGAATGCCTGAGATGGTATATGCTTCTAGAGTTAGAGATTTACTTGTTGATAATGAATTGATTGTGATATCTCCTAAGTATAGACTTTCTATTAATAATCCATATCCAGCAGCACTTGAAGATTGTTATGGAGTTTTATTATATTTAAAAAATCATACTGATGAGTTTTCTATAGATGAAGATAAGATTATGTTAGGTGGGGAAAGTGCGGGAGGAGGACTTTGTCTAGCAACAGGAATTTATGCACGAGATAAGGGTGAAGTTTCTGTAAAATATATGTTTCCGCTATATCCAATGATTGATTGTTTTGATACGGAAAGTTCAAGGGATAATCATGCTCATGTATGGAATACAAAAAAAAATCATTGGGCTTGGAAAAAGTATTTAGGTGATTTATATGGAAGAGAAGATATTTCTTCTTATGCGTCACCAGCACGGTTAAAAGAATTTAAAGGATTACCTCCATTTTATACTTTTGTATGTGATGGAGAACCATTTTATAGTGAAACAGTGGATTTTACAAATAAGGCAAAAGAGTCAGGAGTAGATGCTAAATGTGATGTTTATCATGCTAATACTCATGCATTTGATGTGTATTGTGCACATACAGAAGAAGGAACTAGGGCAAGAGAAAATTTTATTAAGAATTTTGAGTATGTTAAGAGTAAATATTTGAAGTAAATAATTTTTTGTATGAGTTATTTTTGATATTCATTTATTAAGTACCATCTTAAAGAATTTTCATTGTAATTACCTATATTTTTATTTCCTTGGTAATTGTTGAAATTCACTTATTTTGATTCGATTCATTTTCTATAATAAGAAAGATGACATATAAATTGCCTAGAAGATATTATATATGATTACAATATCAATTGCACAGCAATTGTACACTTTCAAATTTATATTACACTTTTTTGTTGGTTTTCTTAAATTTGTTACAAATATTTGTGCTTTATGATATACTTAATTTAGTGTTTAGTTTATGGTCAGGAGGAGAGGTTATGTTTAAGGGTAAACCATTTGTTAAATGGGCTGGTGGAAAAAGACAGATTATAGATAAATTAAAACAATATGTTCCAGATGAATTTAATACATATTATGAACCATTTATTGGAGGAGGAGCTTTACTTTTTGAACTTTCTCCTAAGCGTGCTGTAATAAATGATTCTAATAAAGAGTTAATGAATGTTTATAGTGTTTTATGTGATGAAGAAAAGTTTAAGAAGATGTGTAATGTTTTAAATTCATATGAGACCAATCATTCTGAAGAGTTCTTTTATGAGATTAGAAATAAGGATCGTAATAAGAAAACATTTAATAGATTATCTGATTATACAAGAGCAGCTAGAACGATATATTTGAATAAGGCGTGTTTTAATGGATTGTATAGAGTTAATAGTAAGGATGAGTTTAATGTACCTTTTGGTAAGAAGAGTAAAGTTAATACGTATGATGGAAGTAATTTAATTACCGTTAGTAATTATTTAACAATGAATGATATTACGATTCAGTGTGTAGACTTTGAAGAGTCTGTTAAGACTGCTAAGAAGGGTGATTTTGTTTATTTTGATCCACCATATGATTCAGATACTACAACATTCAATAGTTATACAGAAGATGGTTTTGGGAAAGAAGAACAGAGAAGACTTGCTGATGTATTTAAAGATTTAGATAAAAGAGGGGTTTATGTAATGCTTTCTAATCATAATACGATATTAGTTAAAGAATTATATAAGGATTATCATGTACATGTAATAGAGGCTAAGAGAAATATTAATTCTAATGGTAAGAAACGTGGTAAAGTAGAAGAAGTTATTATTACTAATTTCTTAAATGAGAGGTAGATTATATGAAAAGTGTAGGAGCTACTGACTATTTGGGAAAAAGTGTTTCTATTGTTATTGATAGAAAATTAGGTACTAAGCATCCAAAACATGGTTTTATTTATATGGTTAATTATGGATATGTTCCTAATACTGTATCTGGTGATGGAGAAGAACTTGATGCTTATTTATTGGGCGTGTTTGAGCCCGTAGATGGATTTATTGGAAAAGTGATTGCTGTTATACATAGAACTAATGACGATGATGATAAATTGGTTGTTGTACCAGAAAATAGAGAATATTCAGATGATGCAATAAGAGCTTTAACAGAGTTTCAAGAACAGTATTTTGAATCAGTTATTATTAGATAGTAAGGCTAGTAATAGTCTTTTTCTTTTGATATAATTTTTTTTGGAAGTGGTTTTGTGAATAGTGAGTTTCATGAATTGATATTAGAAATATGTAGAAAAAATAATATAAGATGTAGTATTTTATCTGATGGTTGGGTTATTGTACTTGAAAGAGGAAGTAAGAGAAGATTTATTGTAGGATATAAGTTTGATAATAATCCTCATGCTTTTGGAAAGGTACTTGATGATAAATTTGCTACATATGAGTTACTCAAATTATATGATTTACCAGTATGTGAACATAATATTGTTTATGCTTTAGATAATACTAATGGTTTTGTTAAGGAAAAGATAGGATATAAATATATAGAGAATTTGTTTAATAGATATAAGGATATAGTTATTAAAGTTAATACTGGTACTTGTGGAGTAAATGTTTTTAGGTTTAAAGAACTTGGTAAATTTAAGGATTTTTATATGAATTTGAAAGCTCAAAATAGTTCTTTTAGCATCTGTCCTTTTTATAATGTTAAAAATGAATATCGAGTTATTGTTCTTAATAATAAAATCGAATTGATGTATAAGAAAGAATTACCTAGAGTATATGGTGATGGTAGAAGGACAATAAAAGAATTGTTGGAAGAGTTTAATTATGAATATTTTAAAGATATAAGTGATAATAGTTTAGATGTTGTTTTAGAAGATGGAGAAGAATATTTATATAATTGGAAATTTAATTTATCTGGTGGTGCTAGAGCTAGTTTTGATATAGATTCTTTAGATAGACTTAAACTCTTGAAGATTGTTTCTGATTTGTTTGATAAATTTCAGTTTGGTTTTTGCAGTATTGATATTATTAAAACAGATGAAGAGGAGTTTTTAGTACTTGAAATCAATAGTGGAATTATGATGAAAAACTTAATTAAAGAAAAGATTGATGGAAGAGTTATTGCGGAAGATATTTACACTAAGGCTATTCTTGACATGTTTAGATAGCTGTCAATTTGGTAGTAAATAGTGTTGTAAAGAAAAGTGTCTAATTTTGTCGTATTCCTTGATTATTTTACAAGGCTAGTTTATTCTTATATTAGGGAGTGTGATACAAATGATTTATCCTTCAATTGATAAGTTACTTAATATTGTTGACTCTAAATATGAACTTGTTCACATAGCTGCTAGGAGAAGTAAACAAATTGCTAAAGATGGTTATTTACAAATGCCAGAGAAGGACTATAAAAGTAAGAAAAATATAGGTAGAGCTTTGGAAGAAGTTGCTGAAGGATTGATAGAAATTAAGCATAAAGGAGAGTAGATTCTTCCTTTTTTTTTTGCTATAATTTTAGTAGGTGGTGGTTGATTCTTGAAAATAGAAAAATTTAAAAAATTGGCTAATGGTCGTTATCAATTATCTTTAGATGATGGTAATACTTTGCAGTTATATGAAGAAGTTATTTTAAAGTATGAGTTACTTTTAAAGAAAAAGATCGATAATATAGATATTCCTGAGATAGAAGAATATAACATTGAGTGGGATGTTTATTATACGGCTTTAAAATCTTTGAAGAGTAGATTTAGAAGCTCTTATGAATTACGTAGGTTATTACTTGATAAGTCATATCCTATAGAACTTGTCGATAAAGCTATTCAAAAACTAGAAGAACAGAAATATTTAGATGATAGGAGTTTTACTAAGGGATATATCAATAATCAGATTGTTACTTCTTCTAGAGGTCCTAATAGAATAATTAAAGATTTAGTTACTAAGGGAATTGATAAAAATATTATTTATGATGAGATTGGTGTTTTTGATGAGGAAATACAAAAGGAAAAGATAAATAAAATTATTAAGATTTCTATTAAAAGTAATCGTACTAGAGGTGGTATGGTTTTAAAAAATAAGATTGTTAATGATTTAATTAATAATGGATATTCTTATGATATTATACAGAAAGTTATTAATAATTATGAGTTTGGTAATGATAGTTTGCTTGCTAAAAAAGAATATGATAAGTTGTATAAAAAACTAAGTAGAAAATATTCAGGAAGTGAACTTGCGTATAAAATTAAGGAAAAACTTTATCAGAAAGGATTAAGTTATGAAGATTAAGAAGTTTATTAAAGAAAATTCAATGACTTTGTTGATTGCTTTTTTAGTGTTTTCTTTCGTATTAACTTTGGCTGTTTCTGTTTGTATTGATACAGATTTTTTTTGGCATATTAAAGCTGGAGAATATATGAGTAAACATGGGGTTTTAACTAGTGATGTATTTTCTTGGTATATGTATGGGAAAAGTTGGATGTCACATGAGTGGTTGTTTGAAATTATTATTTATAATTTGAATAGGTTATTGGGAAATAGTTTTTATTTTATTTTTCCATTTGTATGTATAGGTACCTTAGAATTAATATTTTTTCTTTATAATAAAAATAAGTATTTAAAGAATATTCCTTTTACTTTAATATGGATAGTTTTTAGTCTTATCTTTGTTTTTTTTATTCAGATACGTCCACATTTAGTTAGTTATATATTTTTAGCTTTAACTATTTGGTTTTTATATGATTTATATGAGAATGATAATTCTAAAAAGATTTACTTTTTACCCCTAATTTCTATCATTTGGGCTAATATACATGGTGGTTCTAGTAATTTGGGATATATATTTTGTTTTATATTTTTAGTTGCTGGGTTATTTTTATTTAATTTTCCAAAGATTGAAGCTAAGAGAATTAATAGAAAACAGTTTTTTAAATATTTAATTGCTGTCTATTATACAAATCTCCGAGCCCACGAGACACTCGCTA
>ERZ1023658.119-NODE-119-length-31982-cov-87.075516_pt1 | contig 31982 bp, 36 predicted proteins | sample MGYA00380339_ERZ1023658 | MGnify/ENA primary metagenome ERZ1023658 (study PRJEB33179, sample SAMN07448981) | human gut metagenome | biome: Human-gut; feature: Human associated habitat; material: Faeces | host: Homo sapiens | place: India: Bhopal | collected... | reverse complement strand
ATTCTTCTTTGCCCATTCTATGAGTTCTTTAAGTTTCATCATCAGTCACTCTTTTCTTTTGAACACGCTTCTTTAAGTCTATTCGCATACCATTCAATCTTTCCTGCCGTATCGTGTTCATCTCCCTTACGTCCATACCGATATGCATACTTAATAATATTACCCCATAAGAATCCTTTTAACTGTTCTTTAGTCATAAGGTGTTCCATAATATCGATAGCTTCTGGGATACCTTCTACTCTATAATGGGATGGATTAATCGGTGAATACTCAACCGTTATTGAATTATCGGCCACTACCCCAACGTCACAGTTTGACTTAGAGCCATTCTCTTCTTTATTCTGTGTATGTTCTTCACCTACAGTTATGCCAACTACCTTTATACGAGTAGAGTAATCGTCAGAGTATACTGATAAATAACCATCTTCAGTAAACGTACTAATATCTTCAACAAGGTGAACACTGCTGTTATCCCACTTTACTACAACAGGATATACAGAATGATTATCCCGTATATCTATTACAGTACCGTACCCATGGAACAGAGCATATACTCTATCTCCTACCTTAAATCCAGTATCCTCTTTTTTCTTTTCTTTGCTATTAGCCCTACGTTTCTCGAGCTGTGTAAGTAAGTAATCCCTAACGCGATTCAGCCAAACGTCAAATGTAGTATTCTCTTCTGTTTGTTTTTCTCTTTCGTCGAGAACGATATCGAGTTGCGGGTTCGCTTGCTCACATTCGAGCCAGCCGTCCGAAGTAAAGTAATCATAATATGTTAAGGAACTTGACGCAGGGCGCTCTGTCCATTTTACTTCAATCGGATACAAAGCATATTCAAGAACTTTAGTTACAACCCCGCCACCAAAACGAGGTGAATATACCATATCCCCTACTTTAAACTTAGACTTATTCATTTAACATCTCTCCTTTCATTCTCACTATCTTTAATCTATATATATTATATCATAAGAGATAATGTTTGTCAAGAGGTTAAGGTGTATTTTATTTAAAGGTTAATGTTAAGTACAGATATATTCTCTTACCCTCTATGGCTCCGATGCTCACTCGCCCCCTCGGTGGGGCGGGGATGAACCTCGGAGCTGAGGGAGTGAGTAGGTAGACGCCGCATACTAAACCGTAAAGGTTGTATACTTCACGGTCAGTACGTAGCGTCTTAACAGAGATAATGGAATGAACCCCATCGCCTCGGTCGTTCAAGGTGACAACACACCTAGTTCTCGAAGAACTTAACCTCACTCAACCCTTGGTAAGTGGTTGTCTGACGCCGTCTTTCGACTTGAGCCTCCTGCCTAAATGTTTTGGGGGTGGATTTTAACCCACCATAAAGTTTCTCCCTATAACGGACATTACTTGCGCCTGACCCCCGTGGAGTGTGGATTACTCCTGGCCTTCGCTGAGATACCAATACATAAAGTACCCTGATTTCCTGTAACCTTGTCTTGCTACGTGATTGAGTTTCGGTCAACAATGGTATTTACAACACCGTGTTACATTGTCTGAGATGTATTCGCAATGTAACGGTTACTCATATATTTAGTTGTCCACTTTTTTCTACAACATTATTATACCATAAAAGAGAAACTTTGTCAAGCCTTTCTTTTGAAGTTTCCAAAAGTTTCTTTCAATAATATAATACCATGGCCACCGAAATTTGTCAACAACCTTGGCCGAAAAAATTTTTTCAAAAGCCCCTTGACAAATTTTTGGGACTGTGGTACAATTTAAATGAAGTCCGAAAGGGGGTGAACCATATGAAGGATAAGGAATTGATGAACCTTGGTTTTGGTGTATATATTCATAAGGCTGATGTACTTGGTTTATATGGTGCAGGTAAGAAGCACACAATGAGACGCATGACCAGTAAAACAAATGCACCAATGCCTAACCAAGTATTAAATAACCTTAATGGTCGTGAGTGTCTGTCTTACGTAGAGACTCCGTTTCATATTTATCTGTGTGCATATCCAGTAGAAGTACTTGTTGAAGAGTACACTGGCGAACATACAGAAGAAAATGATAGAATACGTGAGAGTCTCGACTCAGAAGATTACGTGTCTAACTATATGCAACAGAAGAGTGATACGTATTATGGTCTGTACCTCAAGAAGATGGAAGAAGCGAAAGAGTCAGCACGTAAGGAATGGGAGAAGATGACACTAGAGAAACAGAGAAAGGAAGCGTCAGATGAGTAGTACATTTACAAACTTACATCAACACTCGGACTACTCCGTAGGAGACGGGTATTGCACCATCGACGAGATTATTCAAAGAGGTAAGGAACTTGGATATGAAGCTGTAGCGTTGACTGACCATGGCACAACGACTGGACTGTATGCGTTTTATCACAAGTGCAAACAGTCTGGCATTAAACCAATACTCGGTATGGAAGGTTACTTTTGTCCAGAACCAGAAATGAAGAGCGGAGAAAACGCTCACATCATACTGTTGGCTAAAGATATTAATGGACTTAGAAACTTATATAAACTATCTACCGCTGCGGCACATCAATTCTATCGAAAGCCTAGGATAGGTATCAAAGATTTAGAGATGTACCACGAAGGATTGATTTGTACTACTGCATGTATAGCTGGCTTCTTTAATCGTTATCCAGACGTTGTTGATGATATCGCTAAGTTGTTTGGCGACGATTTCTACATGGAGGTACAGCCGCATGAATTTAGGGAACAGAAAGAGTATAATAAGAGGGTTTACAATTATGCTATGTCTCACGGTTATCACGTTATTGTTACTAACGATAGTCATTACTCCACTCCTACTGATGCTACTTATCACGCTATGTGGGTGAGCATAAGAGGAACTGGTAATGCGTATAGCAGTAACGATTTTTATATGATGGATGGTAAAGAAGTTACACAGAGAATGATGAGAGATGGGTTCAGTGAAGAACAGGTTAATTCCATGATTCAAGAAACCAGTAACATTGTTCATAAGTGTAACGTTGTAATTCCGGAAGGGGGCGACAATTATCCTAAGTACAATACTAAAGACCCTGAAAGACAGATTCGTGACTGGTGTAACGAAGGGTGGAAAAGACTGCACATGGGAGCCAGGCCTAATAAGGGCGATTATGTGGTACGAGTTGAACGAGAGTTACCTGTGCTTCGGCGCTGCGATTATCTCAATTATCTCTGCATTATCAAAGATATTATGGGTTATTGCAACGGGCACGGTATTCTTACTGGGCTGGGCCGCGGGTCTGTTGGTGGATGTTGCACGGCTTATCTATCTGGCATTACTCAGGTAGATTCCATTAAGTGGAACACAATCTTTGAACGATTCTGCAATGAACAACGAGTAACCCCTGCTGATATTGACGTTGACTTCGAGAGTGATAGACGTGATGACGTGATTGAGTATGTACGTCAGAAGTACGGAGAAGTTTATCATGTACGTACTATGAACTACATGCAGGAGAAGGCGGCTATCAAAAGAGCTGGACAGGCACTTGGCCTATCCTCAAGTTATGTAAACAAGATTAGTACTAATTTTCAAACATGGGAAGGAGTAAAAGATGAGAGACTCAGAACGCTTGCTAGGCATTTCTTTGGACGTTTACAGTCTTATGGTATGCACGCCAGTGCCGTTATGGTATTCCCTCGAGACCCTACTGAATGGTGTTCGATAGAGAAACAGGGTGAAGACTTTGTTTGCGCCACTGATTACCACGACCTTGAAGCACAGGGCTGTTTGAAACTTGATATGCTTGGACTCATGCAGTTATCTATCGTGCATAGGATGGCAGACATGATGGGCATTGATGCACAGAAACTTTGGGATAACATACCAGAGAAAGATGATGCAACGTGTGCACTATTGAATAAAGGTATGACAGAAGGTTGTTTCCAGATTGAGTCTGCGGCGATGAAAGGTTTCATCCGTTCCATTACTATCCACGGTGCAGAAGACTTGATACCAGTTATGGCACTATGTAGACCAGGCCCACTTGATAGTGGTATGGCTAAGGACTACGTGGATAGAAGAACTGGACGCAAGCCGGTCAAGAGTTTGTACCCAACATATGACGAGATTACAAAAGAAACATATGGAGTAATCTTATATCAAGAGCAGGTAATGCAGATAGCACAGGCTCTGTGTGGGTATTCACTTGGTGAAGCGGATATCCTGCGTAAGATTATCGGACGTAAAGTTGTTTCAGAAATGGAACCTGCCATGGAGAAGTTCAAAGAAGAAGGACTTAAGCATGGAGTTCCAAAGGATGTTATCAACTATCTCTCTGATAGTATAAGCAAGTCTGCAAACTACCTGTTCAACAAGTCACATGCAGTTGCATATGGTTTAACATCATGGAGAACAGCTTATCTTAAAGCTAATTATCCAGCGTATTACATGGCTTCACTGCTTGAGTACAACAAAGATGACAGGGCTAAGGTATCTAAGTACATTTCACACTCTCTACAACTGCACATTAAGGTAGAACCTCCGAGTATAAAATCGTTAAAATGCTCAAAAACCACGTTGAATAACGACGTTTTTAAGCGTACCCACGTTACAGAGTCTAATCATATAGTCCTAGGATTTGACATGTTAAAATACGTAGGAAATGCATTTGATACTTTGACTTTCGATCATGACGGCAAGCAGTGGGTAGAGGATAACAAGAGTGCTAATCGTAGGGTGCTCGAGTCTATAGTGAAAGCTGGAGCAGTTGAAGGTAATAGAGAGGAGTTGTTACAGTACATTGATTGGGTTAAAGATTCGAGAAAGAGTAAGCCGCCTTTCCAGTTCGTGCATCAGAACGATGTCCAGTCGAATGGAGAGATGGAGCTCGCATCTATCGGATACTCTTTTTCTACTGTTGATGATTACGTTTCTGATTTGTGTGACGGCAGAACTACTTTCCTTGTAACAGTAACTAAACGTAAAGCGCACAAGACTAAACAGGGAAAGCCTATGCACTTTGTCACCGGTGTTATTAATGGTGCTGTCAAAGAGCTAGTTATCTTTGACAATAAAGGAAGTTCACTGGAAGTTGATAGAACTTATTTGATGAAACTTAGGGGGACCATGATTGTTGACTTCACTCCGGCCATCAAAAAAGTTTAGGAAAGGGCTTGACAACTTTGTCAAACTGTGGTATAATGTTTATAGTGAGGGAGGCGGCAAGGTGATTGAGACATTTATTGGAGCAGTAATCGGAGCTCTTGTTGGCATTATGATTTGTAACATTTTGTTTTAAATGATAAAGGAGAATAAGCATGGCATTATTTGCAGACGTAATTAAAGAATTGAAGAAACCTTTTGACCCAAAGTATATTGAGTGGCGTATCCAGAAGAAGAGTAAAGACGGTACTAAAGGCATGGCTATGGCGTATGTCGATGCACGAGCCATTTCTAATAGACTGGATGAACTTACAGAACGCAGTCTGATTGACGGATGGAGCGTAGATTACAGGCCAATCGACATGGGTGTTATTAAGCGACAGCGTCGTGGGTTTGATACAGAAGAACCTATTAAGGGTTTCATCTGTTCAATTACACTTTATACAGGCGGAGAGAAGTACACTAGAGAAGATGGTGCAAACCTTACAGACTTTGAAGCGTTTAAGGGTGGCCTGTCTGGTGCATTTAAGAGAGCGGCATCTGCGTGGGGGATTGGTAGATACCTGTATGACCTTCCTGTAACTTGGGCACCGATTGATAACTGGGGCAATGTAATTCGTAAGCCAAACCTTCCTTTGTGGGCACTGCCAGAAGGATATGTACAGCCACAGGAACAGGAAACGAGTAACGCACGTATGGATGATGCTACGGTTACGAGTGCATTCGATGATATGTCTCCGTCTATCGATGACGTAAATCCGTTTACAGAAGATAACGGAGCTTCCCCAGTCGGAGATATGGTATTCCCGTTCGGTAAACATAAGGGTAAACACCTTAGCGAAGTACCGAAAGAATACATGCAGTGGTGCCTGAACAACATGGATAGGTTAGACCCGAAACTTAGAGAAGCTATGATGGCAATGATTGATAATTAAGGAGTGATGTCGTGAGTAATCTCGAAAGTGTTATTAAAGCGAAAGTAGATTTGGCAGACTATGTTAGTCAGTACACAACACTCAAGAGAACAGGCAACACATTGAGAGGTGTTTGTCCAATCCATGGCGGAGAGAATGCTTCTGCATTTACCGTATTTCCGCACGGAACATTCTATTGCTTTTCGTGCGGTGCTTGCGGCAATGTAATTAACTTTGTTGCTGAATACGAGCACATAACATACGAAGCTGCTACTGAAAAGCTAGCTGATATGTTGAACATTGACGTATCAACTAATGCAGAATACGTAAGGCAGAGAGATGTGATTAAGACCTATAGACATAGAGTGGCAGCGGCCAGCCACAACCTTGAATTAAACGAAGAGCTTAAAGATTATCTGCGTAAGAGAAAGATTGGAGAAGATGTAACTAAGCTATTCCATCTTGGAGCAGATAAACAGGCATCCGGTAGTTTAGTTATTCCAATTTACAATGTTAACGACCAGCCAGTAGCTATCGCTAAACGATACTTCAATGCGAAATACAAGTACAAGAACTCGAAGAACAGTGAAGTGTTTGATAAGAGTGAAACACTGTACGGATTAAACGTATCTCGCAAGGTTGGTGGTGGTGTTCTTTATCTGGTGGAAGGGTACTTTGACGTAATGTCTGGTACTGAAATGGGATTACCTACCGCTGGATATTGTGGAGCGGAAATCGGTAAGGAACAGATTCAGTTATTGAATAAGACTGTTCCACCTAACACGCAGATTATACTTGTACCCGACATGGACGAAGCTGGGTTGAAACATATCGATAGAGTCCGTGAAAGGTTCAACAGTATAACAAACTTCAACGTAAGGGTTTGTCCTTTACCCGATGGGTGCAAGGATATGAACGATGCGCTAGTCAATGGCGTAGATGTTAAAGCATTACCGACAGTATACATCGACCAGTTTGTTCTTGTCCGCAAGTTGGATGAATGTAATTCAATCGAGGACCAGTATTCATACGCTACAGAGTTTATGAAAACTGTGAAGAACCAGATGGTAAAGGCAGACCTGATTGATATTCTAGCTAAACGTTGGGGTAAAGACGCAACAGATTTGAAAGAAGCGTTTGACCTTGACGACGAAGAAGTAGATTCTTTAACAGACAATGCGGCTACCTTGTACGATTGCCTAGGCGACCTTGGTAAGTTGTACGAGAAAGGTATATTCAAGACTGGCATCTCTGGTATTGATAGCTGTGTCGGTGGTATTATGAAAGGACAGGTGGTTGTCGTGGGAGCGTATAGCGGAAGCGGTAAAACTTCTTTCGCTATAGACTATATCTTAAAAAGTATTCTAAACAATGATATGCGAGTTGTATTCTTTTCTCAGGAGATGAGTAAGGGCAATGTACTTGAATGGATACTGGCAAAGCTGATTGGTTGTCCGTTCTATAAAGTACGAGAACACTTCTCAAACTCAGAAGAAATAAAAAAACAACTTGACAAAATTGGAAATAGGCTTATAATTATAGATAAGAACGGAGTAACTATGGACGAGATTGATAGAACTATCTCGGCTATTAATGCTAAGGGGCTGTTCGATAGACCAGTTGACATGGTTGTCTGTGACTATTTCCAGTATCTGAAAGGTACTGAAGAGTATGACGGAGCTGCTCAACAGGCGAAGGCGATGAAGAGAATCGCAAAAGATAAAGACTTGATATTTGTAATGTTGAGCCAGTTGAATCGTCAGAGCAACCAGTACGAAGAACCAACAATGAACTTACTGAAAGGAGCTGGTGATATCGAAGCGAGCGCAGATATATGTTTACTCATGTGGAGGCCAGACCTTAGACCGGGGATTGGACTTGAAGCAGAGCAGAAATGGCACGGTATTACACGGTTTAATCTGGCGAAAGTCAGAGGTTATCAGTTAGGTTCTACTAGATTCATGATGAAGTGGAACAGAGATAAGAGCATATTGGAAGATTGCGAGGATGAGTACTAATGCCACTTACACATTATAGATGTCCAGACGGAAGAGAATGTCCAGTGAATGAATGCTTAAAGCATTGTAGGCTAGAGGGTAAGCTGAACCCTACAACTGGTATGTTGTATGTACCATGCGGACGGTGCTTATCTAGGCGAGCATTACTTGCTATCGCCGCCGAACGTAGATGGACTGGTAAACCAAGCACGACACAGCTACTGAATGGTACGCTTGAAGAATACTTGAAACTTACAGAGCCATACACAATTGACCCGATGCAGTCTGTGTTCGCACTACATGGTACTACAGTACATGAAGCACTGGAAGACAACACAGAAGGGAATGCAATGACGGAGAAGCGGTTAGACGACGGAGTATCTACTGGTGCGTTTGACTACTTCGATGAAGAAGCAACCGACGAGGAAAACACTGGCTACCTGTACGATGATAAAACATACGGGAGCTATAAAGCGGCTAAGGTTCTTGGTGCCGTAAAGCACAAAGAACAGGTTGGTTTATACAAGAATGGCAAGCCAAAGTACAGAACGTACTTCACGTATGATGGAGTACATGGTAGTGGCAGGCTTGACCTCGCAATACAGTTGAACGATTATCGCATGAAGCTAAAGAAGTGTCTTGGCAAGACAGCGAAGAAGATGATATGCGAGATGATTGTTCGAGATGGTAATACTTATATGGCTGAATCCCGTGGCGTTATGCAACCAGCGTATCTGGTAGAGATAAACAAAATTAGCGACCACTGGGTTAGCAAATACATGAAGGCGAAAGCCGATAACCTAGTACACGCAATGGAGACAGGGCTACTTCCAAAGCAGTGTAGTTACAGAGAGCGTTGGGGGGGCATGAAATGTGAGAGGTTCTGTAACGTAAAAGATAAATGCCCATATGTAAACATGAAGGAGATATAAAATGAATAAAGTAACTTACAAACTTAACAACACAACAGAAATGAACGTTACAGTAAAAGCTGTACTTTCTAATCAGGGCGTAGATATCAACGTAGACTCTGACGCAGAAACACCGATGACTGCTACCGCATTGTTCCTTGGACTGATGGCTACATACGGTATGACAGAAGATGAAGCTACCAAGATTTTTGAAACCATGTCTGATATGGTAGAAGAATTCAAGAACAAAGGAGAAGGTAAACATGAAAGATACATCGACTAAGAAAGTAACAGTAACATGGAAAGACGTAGAAGATGGTAGTGCAGACATCTCATTTGACACAAACATGAACGGTAATGACACTGCACAGGTGTTGCTTGGAGGACTTCTGACAATCCTTGGTATCGAAGACAATACAGAAGTAGCAGACGTTGTAAGGGTTCTTAATAAGTACACCGGGAAAGGAAAGGTAAAAACCAATGCGGATGAATAAACAGGATTACCTGAGGTCAATGGCCATATTTGCACCTGCTCTTGCAAGTCTTTACAAGATGAAAGGTAATCCTAACGAAGGTGTAGTTGATGATGGACGTGACGTACAGGAAGTACCTAACGACCTGTACCTGTACTATGACTTCGTAGCAGACCTGTTCGATGATATCCTTGACAAGATTGTCATCAAAGGTGAAGAGTATGTAGGTAAAGGTAATGTGCTTGACACCGTATATAATGCGGCCGCTAGGTGCGTAGGCAGGGTGCCGACAAGGGATGATGTATTACGAACCATCCTAATGATGAAAGACAAGAACGACATCGCTCTTCTTCGCCGTGGTATTTACTGTAAGGATGTAGAAGATAAACTTATCGACTGCATCGTATACGATTTGATGGCTCTTTATGCACTCAAGGATAATGAAGTATATAATTATCTCGGAGAGGAGAGTGCACATGGTTCGCCGAAAGGACCCACTAAGAGTCGCAATGGGTAAGCGAAACCGACGTAGTGGTAGGACATTTGAACGTAGGGTACTGGCTCGAATGATTGCCATGGGTTTGCCTGTGTACAAGACACCGATGAGCGGAGCACTCAAGTCAAACGGATTAATCCCATGTCTACGTAACAGCTTAGCGGCTGACTTACAGATGGAGATTAAGGACGAGAAGTACCTTATCGAATGTAAGCACATGTCTACGCATGAGAAACTGTTTAATGAGTTACCTGGCGTAGACTGCTATCACTACAAAGGTTTCTGTTATATGATGAGCGACGACGCTTTCCTAACTTACTTGTGTGGCGGTAAGATAAACATCGTGGAGAAAGAGGACAAGCGTAACAAGTGGTTACATAATTTTTTCAATCAGGACAACAGTCACATAGTTGTCTTGGGTTATAACTATAGAGATAATATTTATTGTGTTAGAGAAGATGTATATGATATCTTCTACGATTGCAGAAAGGCAAAAGGTGTTTAATATGTTTGTAGTATCCGACAAAGAAAACAAAATGATGAGAGTTGTAGACCTGTACATTAAGGCTATGAAAGACAGCGAAAGCAATGAGATTACTGGTTACATGCTGATGGGTATTCCAGATGGTTCTAATCGTGGACAGATTCTGGCAGTCGTTAGCACGTACGAAGAAGCACAGAAGTTACTCATGAAACTTGCCGCCAAAGTTAATGCCGTAGAAATTAACAAGCTCGATGAATGAGAAACAGCAGTTAGCCTTGGATGAACAGCTCGGACATGACGCCCAGAAAATGCTAGAATTACTGGGCGACTTCGACGAGCAGTATACTAAGGCAATCATTTCCAACATCCTGTCATGTGACCCTAAAGACTTTGAGGGTTGGCGGAACCTTCTTAAAGCAAAGGATGCATTCGTATCTTATCTAACGGATAAGGTTCGTGACGGTGAATTGGCTACTGAAAAGATGTCTGAGATTGATGTGAATGACATGTGGAATAATTGAGGTGACAATATGGAAGATGAACTTCTGAAACAGTACAACGCCGTGAAAGAAAAGTATCCAACTGTGCAGGACAATGACCCAGCTAGTGCATATAAACTGATGGTTACTGCGTCTACGCTGATGGAAACATTCGACACTAAAGTAGCTTGGATGTATAAAGAGCTTGCGTTCACAGAACAGAAAGCAAAGGCAATTACGGCAGAGAAGTCTGCTGAGTATAGTAACAAAGTTGCAGTAGGAGATAGGCATACTCTTACAGATGCTGAATGTCAGGAAGCATGGGAAAAGGTAGCCGAAGTACAGTACGCTATTAGACTTCTTGAAGCGGCTATCAAGTTCCTTAACAGAGTATATTTTGATATGAAGAATAACGTAGCGTTTAATCGTGGCGTACCTAGATACGAAACAGAAAAGGAATAGGTGATTTGAATGGCTAGGATGAGTAAGGAAGAAGCAGGAAGAGCAAAGATGTTACAGGAAATTGCGAGTGGTAAGCTAACGCCACTCAAAGCCATCAAGCTGAATTGCCTTGATTGCGTATGTTATGACAGGAATGAAGTGGCTAAATGTCCCAGTGTCAACTGTCCATTGCACGCATTCAGATTTGGACGCAACCCTAGACACAAGGGTAGAAGTGATAGAGCAGGGAAGAAGGTAGGAACAGAATGATTATTCTGGATGAGAAAGTAACAGGACTGGAAGAATCGGCGAAGGCTATTGGGTTGTCGTATGGTTCACAACTAAGTGCCGACCGTGGCATGAATGTAATGAAGAGCCTTGTATCTAAACCATTGAATAGTGGCGAAGCTAATATGCTTACGGGTGTGAATGTTCAGTTCTCTATTATCGCTAGTGTCAAGTGGTGGCAACAGGCACAGAGATACCACTGGTTCCAGATTGTTATGAGCCAGTCTATCATGCATAATATCGCAAACCCAAAGTTCGTATTAACGCCAAACCATTTTGCACAGAGTGAGATTGGTGCACTCGGTACAACGAGCCCAGTTATTGATGCCTTTATCAAGTACAGAGATGAATTGCTTAGCAAGTACGGGGGAGCACCTATACCGCCTAAGATTAAGAGAGAACTAATCTACTCTGTGCCAGTTGGTATGTTGGAAGAAGCAAGAGTAACAACGAATTACTTACAGCTTATGACGATGTACACACAGAGAATCAATCACCAGTTAGACGAGTGGAGATACTTCTGTGCTTGGATGTATAAACGATTACCGTATTTTAAGGAATTAGTGGAGGCTAGAGGATGCGACTTACCGGATACGCGGTTGTTGTCTTTGATTCCAGAGGTATGCCCAGATGCGTTGGAGTAGCTGGTAATCAGGACGAGGTAAAGCAGTTGACAGATGAAAACGTGACTAACAATGACCTGCGAGTACACGTATATCCACTGCCAAAGACAGAAGATTCTATTAAGGTTATTAAGTACAAGAAAGGAATTAGCGATAGGTTATGAGTGAAGATGTAAAAGTAAGCTGGGCAGATGATGAAGTAGCATACAACGTGTTCCGTTCTAAGTATGCAAAAGATGATGCAGAAACCCCAGCTGAATTCTGTAAAAGAGTAGCTAGTATCTGCGAAGAAAGTATTAGAGATAAAGTTGAGAACATGTTAGCTAGTGGTACTTTCTTCTTTGGTGGAAGAACTATGTACCTTGCAGGACGCAAAGAGGAAATCAATGCGGCTGGTAGTAATTGCTACGTAGTCCCTATCGAAGACGATACTATCGAAGCAATCTATGAAGCTAACAAACACATGGCACGTATCTTTAGTAAAGGCGGTGGAGTTGGTACAGATATTTCTATTCTTCGACCACGTAATGCTAAAGTAAACAATGCCGCTAATACTTCTACTGGTGCAGTATCGTTCCTTGATTTGTTTAATGAAACTGGTAACGTTATCAGTCAGCATGGAAGGCGTGGAGCAACAATGGTATCTATTGATTGTTCCCATCCAGATATTGAAGAACTACTTGACATCAAGATGAAAGGTGATAGACTCAAGTCTATGAATGTATCTATTAAATTCACAGATGAGTTTATGACTGCTGTAGATTGTGACAAACCATACAAGTTACACTTTGATGTGAAGGCTACTGGTGAACACATCGAGAAAACAATTAACGCCCGTGATTTCTTTAAGAAGTTTTGTGAATGTCAGTGGAACTGGGGAGACCCAGGTGCATTGTTCATTGATAGGTTCAATGAATATAATCTTCTGTCTGGATATGATAACTTCCATATCCTTACGACAAATCCTTGCGCTGAGGCATCTCTTGGTGCGTGGGGTTCATGCAACTTAGGCAGTATCAACTTAGCTAAATTCGTAGACGCGAATGAAGGACAGTTCCATTGGGGTCCATTCATTGATACAGTACATGTTGCAGTTAGAGCATTGAATGATGCACTTGATTATTCGTACGATAAACAGCCGTATGAAGAGAACCGTAAGTACATCCGTGACTGGAGACCTATCGGTTTAGGTGTATTTGGTTATGCAGATATGCTTGTGGAACTTGGGCTTGAATACGGAAGTGAAGAGGCACTTGAGTTTACTGAAAGGTTGTTCCGTTGCTTAATGAATGAAGCAGTGAAGGCGTCTGCTTTCCTGTCTAATGATTACTTCAATACTTTCGGCGAATACAACTATGACAAGACCGCTAAGTCAGAACTCTTCCAGTCTCTTGATAATGACACAAAGGCTTGTGTTATGAAGTATGGTTTACTTAATGGTCAGATTATTAGTGTTGCCCCGACTGGTAGTATTAGTCTGCTGGCCGGTAGATATACTGGTGGTTGCGAACCAATCTATAAACTGTATTACGAAAGAACTACACACAAACTTGAAGAACAGGGTAAGTCATTCAGAGTATTCGCACACTCTATTGAGGGCTTGCTCGAACGTAATGAACTGCCAATGGATACAAGTGCCGAAGATATTAAGAAGATGTTCCCGTATGTTGTAGAGTCTCATGACATTGAACCAATCAAGCGTGTATTGACACAGGCAATTATGCAGAAGTATGTAGATAATGCTATCAGTTCTACTGTTAATCTGCCAGAGTCTGCTACACCTGATAAAATCTTTGCTATCTATGATGCGGCATGGCAGGCAGGATGCAAAGGTATCACAGTGTTCAGAGATAATTGTGCAAGAGGTAATATCCTTGGACTTAGTAAGAAGGAAGAGAAGCCTGTAATTCTTCACGATAGTATCAGACCAGAACGCCGTGGTGATATTGGTACACTTGTTGGCAAAACATATACACAGGTAATGGGTGATGGTACTAAATTGTATATCACAGTTAACTGGAAAGACGATAAGATGTTTGAGATTTTCGTTAATAGTGAGCGCCATAAGGATGAAGTTGATGGTATCACTAGACTTATCTCGCTTTCAATGCGGTGTGGTGTAAGCATTGACGCAATCATTAAGCAGTTGTTCAAGCTGAATACTGATAGCGTAGGATTTGCAGTAGGCATGACACTGAACGATGCATACACTCTTGATTCACGTGAACCTATTGTACAGGAAGTAGAAGTAGATGATAAACCAAGAGAGATGGAATGTCCTGAATGTCATAGCAAGAACGTAAAGTTATCTGGTCATTGCTGGCAGTGTGATTCATGTGGTGCATCTGGATGCGCCATGTAAGAGGTGATGTAATTGGCGAAGGGGCCTAACACGGTTAAGTTTATGAACCGCATGATAGATGAGTACCGAGCTGGTAAGCTGAACGACAAGCAGGTATGTTCATCTATCAGAAGAATCACCAGGCTTAACGAACGGCAATGTGCGTATTGTGAAACACGCATCGCTCTCAAGATGTTCAACAAGATGCCGATGAACTACATGTGTAAGGAGCCGTGTGCACCTAGCATAGAAGAAACTTTAATCGAACAGGAGGAGCAGGGTATGTTAGATCTGTTCCTCTCTATGATTAAAGAAAGGTATCCAGATTGGCAAGAGCGATTAAGTAAACCCTGTACTAAAGAGTACGATAAGTGGATTAGAGATATTAGGTGTGACTTACTCAGCGGTAAGTATGGCAAAGGTATGAGACAATATTCGGAGGACGTATGGCTACACAAGAGAAGGTTATTCAGGAGACATTAAAGCAGCACGTAATGCAGTGTAGGGTTGATAGTGATTTTGGCTATCTCGCTGTGCTATCTGATATACACGAAGGATTGAATGACAGAGATTACTTCAAGAAAGAAGTTGAGTTTCTAAATAGTTTACCTGATAATGTGAAGGTTGTAATTGGCGGCGATGCAACTAACACGGTAACAAGGAATAGCAAGGGTAGCATTATCGAGGAAACGTTGAGTGGAGATAAACAAATCTATGCACTAGTTGATGATATTAAACCCCTGTATGATAGTGGTAAACTCTTAGGTATTATATCTGGCAACCATCCAGATAGAGTATATAGTGATACCTATATCAGCGTTGAAGGCGTAGTAGCTTCGCTGTTAGGTGACAGAAATTTGTATAAGGGTAGCCAAGGCATTGTGTACTTCAACGTCAATAAGAATTGTTACGTGCATTACATTGTACATAGACATGTAGTAAGACAGGACGCATATGATTACTTCAATGCCGACTGCGTATGGAAAGAACATAGACACGCACCATCAGCTACACCAAAGATTAGTATTCAACATAATGTATTTGCTAAATGTCCAGTAGCTAGAACAGTATGGGAGATTAAACAACCATCCTTTCAAGCGTATCCCGATTACATTAAGAAGGGTGGCGGACGCCCGTTACCTATGGGATATTTTATCTGTCAGATGAGTGGTGACAGTAAGAATAGATTTTTAAATCCTATGTGGAATGAACAGTTTAAGTTAGCGATGGATGCTGGCATGACTATATAGGGAGGTGATTTATTGTCGGCACTAAAAGAATACGGAGATAAACATTTCAACCGTAAGGATGGGAAAGCTGGCAGGAAAGGAAGAAGCTATCAACGCTACGTTACCAACGATGATATTCAAGTAGTCGAACAGGTATCGGCAGGTGTACCAATTAAGAAAGCAAGAAGTGCGATAGGAAAGACTGGCGGTTTAACTAGAGTGCAGAAAGAACTTATTGCAGATAAGCAGGAAGCAATGAGACAACAATTTCTTGATGATAGTGCAATGATTTATGAGAACTTAAAAGACTTAGCCTTTAACGCACGTTCTGAACTTGTTAGGTTTAACGCAAGCAAGGATATACTAGACAGAGCTGGACTCGCTGCACCTGATAAGAGAGAAGTCACGGAGAACAAGTTTATCTCTACCGATAGTAAGATTACTTACGACTTGTTGCAACGATTTAGAACACTGGAGCTTGAAGGCGATAAGCACAACCCCGATATCACGACGATAGAAAACAAATAAAAAAAGGGCGTAACCCATGCGAGTTACGCCCTTTTAATGTGTCATGTTTATGAAAGAAATCTAGCTAGGAATATCCATAACTGATTGAATCCTAACTGTTTGCAACGATTAAGAAACCACGTGTATCTAGCTTGCAATGTTTTCACACCATAGCCAGACATATCTGCTAGTAAATTCATGTTGCTTAGGTTAGACAAATCATATGGCAAACCTTGCAATGACATATTGATAGCCATGCCAAATACATACTGAGTGAAACAACAGAACACACACTCCCAGTATATATCCTCGTCGTCTTTCACTCGCGTGTTAGCAAGTAGCCAATCACGTGACATCTCTGCGATTGCTATTATAAATTCATCGGAGTAGATATCCATACCAAAGTATGGTGATGTATCTATGCTCCCATCTTCAAGACAAGCGAGAACACTATGCGGTAAATTACCGAGATAATATCTTCCATCTTTCTTGTCCTTTCCATCAATGATATCATCTGCTATTGCAGACTTCCATCTCATCTGTTCTAGTCGGTATCTATCGTAACTGTTTTCCATAATCAATGCGAACACTTCCGTAGTCTCAGTCTGCCCTCGCCTTGCACATCTAGCAATAGCTTGTTCGTATATCCCTTTGGTCCATGGGAACTCTGCGAACACAACTCTATGAGAGCGAACTAGATTAAGTCCGCAAGCGGCACAAGCAAGCGAGCATAGGATAATATCGGCGTCACCGTTAAGGAACTTCTGTACATTCTGTTCCTTTTCTTTGTACGTCATACCACCATACACTACAGTGCTACTAGGAAATACCGCATTTAATACGTCTATCATTTGCCGATGATTAGCAAACACAACCAATGGCTCGTGATGTGTGTCGTAATCCTTTTGAATCCAACGGACAACTAGTGGTAGCTTACGTTTCATTACTTCAGTCTCTACCTTTTGTATGTTGGTAATGCTGACTGATGATAATGGAGTGTTAGAAAAACTACCTAAAGTAACTTCCGTTTTCTTAATCGGGAATACTGGACGACGTATATCACACCATCGACGACGACAAATAAAAGGTTCTATTCTTTTATGTAACTCATCTAGGTGTGCGAAGTTACAATAGAAAATGGCGTTATCTTTCTCAACGCTTGGAATGTATCGCCGTGTATACTCTTCAATGCCACCAAACTCTGATAGCTTGCCACCAACGTACAATAGGCCCAACAAATCGTTAGGCCTATTAAGTATTGGTGTACCTGTTAACATCATTGGATTACCAACCTTATCAACAAGTCGTTTAGCTTCATACGTCCTACCGGCGTATACATTTTTAATCATGTGTGCTTCGTCGAATATTACCCCCTTAAAATTATACACATAATCACCAATCATATCTATCATGCGTCCTACTTTCTCGTAGTTAGTCACAATAATATTCCCCGTGTAGACGTCGGGTTTAACTGTTATGCCTAGCCAGTCATTGATTTCACGACACCAGTTAGTCTTGAGAGAAGAAGGACACACCACAATAAAGTGACAGTTGGTAGTTTGTTTCATGTACTCGATTGCTTGTGCAGTCTTTCCCATACCCATACTGTCGGCCTGTATGAATGTGTCCTTTCTCTTCATAAGATTAACGCCATCTATTTGATATTGTTCTAGGAACAAATAGAATTGTCTACGTAACTAATGTAATTTCCATGACAATTACATTCGTTGATAGCTTCCGTAAACTTCGGGTCCTGTAACAATTCAGTATACCCTTTATCTTGTGCACGTGTCTTGATAAGTTCAAACGTAATCGGATTACCTAACGTTGCTTCTGTAGACAGTTCCGTTAATACGTCAACGAACTGGATGATACTATGCATACGATTGATGTTCAATGTACTTGCAAATGCTCTAATCTCTACAGTAGCTTCATTACTCAGGTTGACCACAGAATAATGGTCTGTTACCGCCGAGTACTCATTGTACAAATTACGCATTGCTCTGTCAGTATCTCCGAACGTAGATACCGCATCTGCCATCGCTTTCCTTGTGGCTCTTGCAGACATGTACTGATGAGTCCAATGGTCGAACATGTCTTTCTCTCTGTTCGCATAGAGTCTCAATGCTTCCCTATTCATATCGCAGAATGTAATAAGGTTTGCAATACGATACTCTCCGCCGTTGTCTTCCCAATACTTTCTCGATACGTGTACATGGATACCACTGCCACTGCAAGCACTATAACGCATCCTGCGAAGTTTTGAAAGAACATCGTCCCACAGATGTGTTAAGTGCCAGCTAACAGTACACGGGTGAGATACTAATTCCATGCCATCTTCTAACGAACCATCATGCTTCGCATACAGTTCCTCGTGATTATGGCATACCCTCTTGGCGTTATAATCAGTTTCTCCGCCGTCCATAACTTCAAGTTCAATACCGAAGAACTTCTGTGTATTCTCACTGTTGCCTTTGAAGAATATGGGTTGTGGCTTGTAGAAATACCCGTTGATATGTGTGCAGTAACGCTCAGTGATGATGTATCCGTTAGGTGTTGATGCAAGATACAGTGAACCGCCATCATCATCTTTCAGTTCCCATTCCTGTGTCTCGTGATTCCATGTTGCATACTCGTCAATGAAACCACATTCCTCATCGGGTTTACGTACCCACCATCTTGCAAGCGTATAACCATCATCGTTACCACATAAATCACGTTCACCTATATGTAATACACTGCCATCTTCTGTTGTAATATACAATGGATTACCACTGAGAAGAGTGGAGATACAGTTATCACACATCGTTGTAGTACGTCTTTCACCGTCAACGAAATAGATGAACGTGTATCTATTACCGAGCATAGTCTTTGAATGGCACTGCGGACACGTTACGCACTCAACAAATCTGCTATGTGTGAACATGTCACAGGTATTACGCTTGAACCTCGGAGGAATATATACAGCATCTTCTGAGTGAATCCATGCGTTGTTTCTGCTATCCCACCTATAGAGTTCTCCGTTGTAATTAATGAGACTATCTCTCATTGAGGTGAGGTCAATGGTATTCAGCAGGGTCATGATGGACTCATTAACGTCACCGTTCTTGTATACTCTATGGCCATCGCTATCAACGTCCATTGTACGGAGCCATACGGAATGAGGAACACCATCTTCAATTACGAAGTTGTCTTCAAACACCGCATCTCTTGTGGGCATCCCGTGATGTAATGTAGGTGAACTTCCATACATGAGGATATCGCCATTCAAGCAGTCTACATATTCGTCGTCCATCGTATTGATGTTGTATTCATTAGCTACCCCACTACAAAATGCAGAAGGAGACACGTCGAATACAGACTTATACGGCAGATGATACTTACGTGTGAACTTGCAGCCAAAGATGTCTGGATACACTGGCGTTAATGTCATGTATACGCTATCATCATCTTCGTGAAGAACAAGCTGTCCATACAGTCCGCATCTTGGATACGAATATGTTACTAACCACTGATTATTGACGAACATAATGTGACTTGTATGTGCAGGTTCCAATATGTAGCTATTGTCACCATGGAATACAAATCGTGAGTTCAGAAACCCACCGTATGGGATAAGGATATCATCGGGACAGTTAATAGGCGGTCTTACAATTACGTACCTACCGCCACGAACTGCAACCCAGTATCTGTTTTTGGAGAGGCTTCTTGCCGTATCTTCGTCGCTTGTTCTGTAAAAAACAAGGCAATCCGGAGCAATATCAGACACAACAATTTCAACGGTGTTGCTCTCTGTCTTCTCGAAGTACACCCAACGACCATGAGAGTCTCTTGCAATGATATCCAGGTCCTTCGTTACGCCTAAAGAAAACTTTGGCATATCTCTTGCAGGTACTAGAGTTGGGTTAACTTCAGGGTTTCTTACACGAGAGGATGCTCTCAACAACTCGCTAGCAATGTAAACCCAGTTGTAGTAGTACTCTTCTCGAGTACACCACACGAAGCTACTCGGCAAAATCCCATTCTGCTCTATATAATTCTGAACGTCAAGAATGACGTTTCCGATATTATGCCTAAGAGTGTGGGTATTGGAGTCGAGAAGCTCAACCCCTACAACTCCTTGTTCGTGTGGCATATTCGCTAATGAACGATGAAACTTAACGTCTTCAGAAAAACGACAATATATAGGCATAGCCTTCTCCTTTCTAATTAATCCTTAGTGAAACTCAGTTCTGAGATTGTGATATCTACGCTAACATTGGCGTATTCATTATCATTGCTCATCCACACGTCGTGAATAACCAATCCTTCGTAGATGTTATAGAATGGTGTAGCCATATCATCAGCATACGCCATGCACTTAACATCGAACGTGATAAACTTGTCACCAATCTCTGTGATAGCAGAGTCAACGCCATAAATATCCCTTGCTTCAAGGTTATCCATGACGAAACTTTCCCAATCATTACGTGTATACCCTCTAACAGCTTCCTGAGACGGGTCAAGCGTAATTTGTGCAGTAAAACTGACACAGATACCATCGTCGTTAGGGTCTTTAACGACAGTGAGACTCTTTGTATCCTTTGTGTCTTTCCTGTCGGTGGTTTTGCTCTTGTTACTACTGCCTACGTGATAATACCCGCAGGTATCATAGTACCCACCGCCATAGTAATATGATTTCCAAAGAGACCTATCATACGAATATGACGTATTGGAATACTGTGCACCACTGACGGAGCTGGTGTAAAACTTTCCCATAGTGATTACTTCGTGGCCATTCATGATAGCCATTCTGTCTCCATCTATGGTAGCTTCAATCATCACATCTACGATTGGGTCGAATAAATCAACGTGCTTCTTCAAAAGATGAGCGAGTACCTCTTTACCGAACACCATCGTATCTGAGAATGGGGATTTCATTCCCTCCTTCGGTGTATAATCGGTGAGTACCCCGTTATGTGCGTAAGCTACAGGAACGATAAGTTCCGTACGCATCATTGTTTTAAAGTCATCTGATACTGGGAAAGGGTGACAACATGCACCACTTACCTTCCCAGAAGTGGCTATCCTGAAATGGATAACACGGTCCACATTCGTGGGCAAAGTTTTCAAGAACTTGAGCAAGGCTTTCTGTTTCATGAAGCCCTTTTTGATATGGACTTCATTCTTTTCTTGCCACATAACCCCAGCACCGTCTGGGTTGTTCTGAAAACATTTCTTCAGTTCACCGAAATTAAACGGCAAACCTTTCGGATATACAGCAATTATACACATTAAGTGCCTCCTTCTGCTACTTTAAGTAGCCAATAATACTACCCCTACTAAATAATGGGGCTATTAGTATGGGCAACAGAGTTACCCACACTTAATAGACTCACTATTTACCAATCATCATCACAATCACAATAGTCGTAGTCGTCAGATATACGTGTGTCAATAGGTGGCTTGTACATCTGGCTAGCGGCTACAGGATTCCCCAACTCAATGAGTTTATCGTGCATTGACTCGATACTCATATCATAGTGGTCTGTATCCGCTAAATCCCACAGGGCTTCAGCGAAGTCCAGGATATTATACATATCCTGGGCGTCAAGAGTTGAGTTGAAGATTCTCAGCTCCCACGTTCTATCGGAGCAGAAATTTACTGCTCTATAGCGTGTTTCATCTACCTGTATTGGTGAGTTATATTCCCACCCAAAAGATGTATAGTTGCCATCAGCAATCTCTCCCACGAAGCGGTCGAGATGATTGTACAACTCATACGGAGTCTGGCACCAATCATCCCACTGATTACGGGAACGACGGGCAAATCTTCTAATCGTGTCTTCATTCTCTGTAATGAACGTCAATGCGTTCACTGCCGCCTCGAATGGGTGTGACAGGGATTTACGATTCACGTGAACGTGAATACCTGCCTTATCGTAGTCGTTAAAATCAGTCTGCTTGTACCCGTTTGCAAGCAGAGCGTAGAAGAAGTCGGGCCAATTAAGGCCCTTGAGGAGTGACATCGTCATAGGGCTGGTCACAAATTCAAAATGGTTGCCCACTAATGAGCAATCATCTTTCACCTCATAAAGCCCATCCTCTCTGTCGAATTTATCGAACAGGCAGAAGATGGCGTCCTCTGCGGTATCGTAATCGACATAGCCGTCGCCAGAGGCGTAATCACACGCCTCAATCTCGATACCAAAATGTCTCCGTTGGAGACCGTTATCTAACAGGGAGCAGTTTCTCCCTGTAATGATTCTCCCAAGTTTCTGGGAGAAATTTGCGAATAATAAGTTCGTAGTGCTTGGCATATCTATCTCTCCTTTATTCTGCCAAAACATTAGTGTGAGTATCAAACCCACTAGTTACGTTATCGTAAGTAGGCTGTACGCCCATCACCCCTGCAAGTAAATGCATAAACGCAGGGATAGAGTATTTAGTACGGGACTTACCGTCCCGTACAATGACTCTATTGTATGCAACGGTAGCCGTTCTAGTACGAACGTTACCGCTACCGTCGATAAAATAGCTATCTGCACAGCCGTGCAGAATAGCCTTTACGAAACACTCTTTGGAGTATTTCATAGAAATACCCCCTTCTTACTGGAGACCAGCGAGCATACTTACTACATGCTCTTTGATAGCCTCTGTGATTTCCTCAACAGAAGCATTTTTCATTGCAGACGCTTTGTCTGCATTAAGTTTCTTCAACGTAGCAAGCAGCTTCTTCTTAGCTGCGTCATCTGCGGACTTCCAAGCCTTCATTGGCATAGAGAGGTCAAAACGATAGATTTTGCCCTCATATTCAAGGCCACTGGTATGGGCAATGAAAGCCTCATAGGAATCGCCAGCGCTATGACCACGACCATCACGAGCATACTGACGAGTTTCTTTCGTCAGCTCTGCTACTAAAAATAACTTTCCGTCTCTCTTCTCAATTTTTGCGTTTGCCATGATAATGGCTCCTTTCTGCCTCAATGGGCAAACAATATGTTTTGGGGTAAGCTCCCCATGGAATAGGGCTGTTAGGCACAACCCTTTAGAAGCCTTATTTTCTCAGGCTCTTTTCGTAGAGCTTTCTCTTTTCTGTTAAGTAGATATTATCCACGGCTTGTACTTGATAGCACTCGTGGACAATATCAAAATGGAGTAATTTCAATTCCACCTCGAGGTATGCACAGGCATTGATTAATGCCACCAATGCCGAGGACATTCCTGTCACCACGCAAAACAGAGTATCACCAAAGCCGTAATACGGCTTAATTTTACTCACGATACTCTGTTTCATTCCGTACATGTCCATTGGATTGGACAGGCACTTTGGGAACAAACCACCCATATTGGCAATGGGATTCTCATGACGAGAATCACACAGTTGCCAAACAGGTGCTGAAACCTCCATGATATTTTCCGTGGAGAACTTCTCTGCTTGTGTCAGAGAAGTAGTGACGATTCCTTCAACCGTCACAAAGAAACGACTGTCTGGGCAGCCGTTAATTGGGTAATTTTTGCTGAAAACGCCCATGATTTTCCCTTTTCTGCCTTATTTTACAAGGCCAACGATAAGATGGGAGACAACGAGCATAATCATGCCCATAATCATCCCGAAGAAAATGAGCATAGCATTATCGTTATGCTCTTCAAGGGTAATCTTACTCTTTCTCATGCGCCCCACCCCCCTTCTGATGCGTTAATACCAATCACGAGAACATCATCTCGTGCGTCAAGCCATGCTACTGGCTCATCCAGTAAGGGTTCGAGGCCCTTATCAAACGGGGAATAAATCAGCTGATTCCCCACGTAAATCTTGAAGTTGGTGCAACTTACATCAACAACATCCTTCACTGTCATGGTAAAACCCCCTTTAATAATAACACAGTGAATTAGGAAATGGAAGTGGGCTTTTATTAGAAAAACACCCACTAGAAAAACTAAACGTATAGCCAAGTATTGGTTTAGGTACGTTTTCACTGTTATTCACTCACCCAGAATAACCAGGGTTTATTAGCGACTTATCCGTAATTAGTTTGGAGAGTATGCTCCACCCTAACTTTTAGGCGTCGCTAATTGGCTCTGTTGATGGTTTGTTCCCCACACCGTATGCACCCAATGTGGGAGCCATCTCAAGCTCTCGTCCCGTGTATAATAACCAGCAACTAGAGAATTAAACAAGAGAGAGTCACCGGTTATCTCTCGGGATATTCAGTTGTCTGCCGTCGGTTGACTGCCTTTCAACCTTGGCAAATCATCATGTCAGGTTAAGTGCACAAAAGCCCCCATCGGTGGATTGTCAACCTCCCAGTTTTCCCTATCATTCCACGTACCTGCACTAATGCACTAATGAGGACAAGCCACTCGAATAGAAAGCTAGATATAAGGGCAAAAAGTCCATGTTTCTTCGTGGGAAATCGAATTTAATTCGTGAGTGAAAGCTGGCGGAAAACCTAATGTAAAACGGCGAAAGATTATTTATTAGCCCACCGTTTAAGTATTAGTATATAGGGAGTAGTAGTATATAGTAGTATAGCGGTATAGGAGTAGGAAGTTGTGATTGTAATTAGTTAGCCATATTCAATTATTTATTATATTATGATTATGTTGTGGTTTTCCTCTACGATTATGTGATTGCCGATTCTGAATCCAAAAACCCTAAAAAACCTATAAAATACCCTAAAAACCTATGAAAAACCTATTCCTATCCCTTTTCCTCCTATATACCTTCCTCACCCTGCGTGGCACGTGTAGGTTGCCTCATGTCTATCCCTAGCCTAAGAGCTTGCCCTACGCACGAGGCGCGTCGCGCGTTATAGTCAGCGGAAAAAATTGGTAGAAGAATGGCTGAGCACAGAAGAAAAAATGTTCGTATTTTTAGACACGAAAAAAGGGCATTTCTGCCCTTTCTCGTATCGGCTATTTCTTTGCCAGCAAGGCCATGATAGCGTCCAATTGTTTCCGCATAGCGTCGATTTCCGCCTGGGCGGATTTCCGCCCCGTTTGGCGTTTCACAACATCGCCCGCACCGTCCACGACGGTGAACACGTGGGACGCGCCTCTACCCGCATAGATGAATGGGGAGATCCCATCCATTTTGACGATGTTTCCCGACGCCGTCGGGAATGTTTTTGCCCCGTCCACGGGGATAACGACTACAGTAGTAGTCATATTCCCCGCTTTCGTGGGGAACCGTTCATCAATGGCGACTACGACAGTCGCCCTGTAATACGTCACGCCGTCATTTTCGGCGATTTTTCCCGGCTTTTCAGCCGTTACCTTGCCCAATTCGGGCAATTTGGAAATGTTGATAACTCTTTCCACGTTTCCCATAAAAGATGATTTTTCGATAGCCATAATAGCCTCTCTTTCCCGTCACTCTTGTGACGAATAACTTTTGGAAGGTTTGTATTTTGTCCTTCCTTCTGTATCATTTTGTATAGTTAAGTGCACAACATGGGCGTGCAGCCCTCATGCCACCCCATACCCCTCCCCCCACGGGGGTGGGGCTTCAGTCTAGCGACCCCTCAGTCACGTGTGGCGGCGTAGATGCAAGTCTCAAGAAAAATATATACCCCTATCTACATACGTTCTCAATTACCCAAAAAATATATAACAAATTTCTACATATTTCCTTTACCTTGCTAAAGGAATCTCCATATCTTTATACGTTTATCTCTTCTTATATCACTTAGGAGGTGTAAAATGTATACTTATAAACCTAATAGTGTGTGTAGCAAAGAAATTTCCTTTGATATCGAGGACGGTAAACTCAAAAATATCTCTTTTGTCGGCGGCTGTCAGGGAAATTTATCTGCCATCGCTGAACTTTTAGACGGAAAAGACGCAAAAACTACTGCAATTATGTTTCTGGGGCACAAATGTGGAAGAAGAAACACAAGTTGCATGGACCAATTCGCCCGTTTTATCCTAGAAACGTTGAAGAAAGGGGTGTAAAACTACCATGAGTCAGCTGGAAGAGCTGCAAAAAGCGTATGAAGCGGCAAAAAGTAACCTAGTTGCGTTCAGAAGGCTATTCCTACCGCTAGATGATGACGTAAAATCCCCTTGGTATCACTATAAATGGAGTGATATTCTGTTAAATGGTGATTCAAACTACGCTGTAGAGGGGTTTAGACAGTCGGCAAAATCTTCTATCGTACTAAGAGCCTTCCCACTGTACTGTCTTGTGTTTCCAAGCAAGAAAAGACAGTATGTAGTTCTTATTAAAAGTACACAAAGGGGTGCCAACGCACGATTAAAAGAAATCGCAGACGAATATCTACACAACTCACTGTTGAATCTTAACTTGCGTAAGGTTAATCAGCAGAGTCAAGACGTATTTGAAGTTGAAGTGTACACTGGTGAAGAGGTTGACGGAGAAAAACAAACAATGACCATCCATATGGAAGCATATGGTAAAGGTTCTTCTGTCCGTGGTCTTAACTGGCACGACCTTAGACCTTCTATTGTAGTTATCGACGACCCGCAGGACCTGGAAGACTCTATGTCTGATACCGTACAGGATAAAGACTGGGACTGGTTCCTTTCCGATATCTTCTCCCTTGGTAAAGACTGCCGTATCTTTATGATTGGTAATAACCTTGGTGCGAAATGTATCATTGAACGTGTGGCGCTGCAGCCAGATGAACTAAACTTTACGTTTATGCGTGTACCTATTCTAAATGAAGCTGGAGAAAGTAACTGGCCAGAGATGTTTCCAGTGAATGATATCGCTAATGAACGCGATAATTTCACTAAACTTGGTAAGCTAGACATCTGGGAACGAGAGAAAATGTGTATCGCGCTGTCACCAGAGATGGCTATCTTCAAGAAGAAATACTTTCGTTACTTCGACTTATCTAAGTTTAACTGGCATGACTGTAATATCTATATTACGATGGACTTAGCTGTTAGTAAAAAGGAGACTGCCGATGATACTGTTATTCTGGTTACAGCTGTCAATTCTGCTAATCAGTGGTTCCTTATTGATTGTACTGCTGAACGCATGGACCCTTCTGAGTCTATCAATATTCTGTTTGATTATGTATCCAAGTATCACCCTGTATCGGTGGGTATCGAACAAGTGGCCTTTCAGGCGGCGATGAAGCATTTCGTAGAGAAGGAAATGCCAAGACGTAACATCTGGTTCTATATTGAAAACCTCGCTGCGAAAGAGAAGAAGGAACTTCGTATCCAGACGGCACTTCAGCCAAGATTCTCTCAGGGTTCTATCTGGTTCCCAGTCGGTATGGATTGGGTTACTAAACTGCAAGAAGAACTTCTTACATTCCCAAAAGGCTTGCACGACGATATTCCAGATGCCTTGGCATATGTAGACCAGATTGCAACTGCACCTTTGTCTGCATGGGAGAACGTAGCAGATGATGACATCGAGCTTGCAGGCGGTTTGTAATTCTTATATATCTAGGAGTCAACGAAAGGAGGTAATATAAATAGACCCTGAACAGATTACTGATATTAGTGACCTTGACGATAATATTGTTGAAATCGTTAAGTCGGATATCAGAGAAGCAGAAGATTACCAGAATGCCGTTATCATTCCTACCATGAAAGAGCGATACCAGATTTACTTTGCCGATAAAGAATATTATAAAAAGATGTTCCCAAAGCTCAGTAAAACATCTTCCGTAGTATCTACCGACGTAACGGATACTATCGAATGGGCATTGCCATCTCTCATGAAGGTATTCACCGGCGGTGATGATGTAATCAGTATCTCTGGCGTAGATGCACAAGATGACCATAACGCAGAGATTATGCAAGACCTTATTTCTTTCCAGCTGCAGAGACAGAACCACTTCTTCCCGATTCTGTATAACTGGATGAAAGACGCACTTATCACTGGTCTTGGTGTTGTTAAATGTTACTGGGACAGGGAAGAGGGCTACGAGCCTGTGCAGTGTGTGCTCAACTTTCAGAGTTTACAGGCCTTAATCAACACTGGCGTGAAGATTGAATCCATTTCTGCCCCCGATAAGTATGGCGATTATACTGTTGTTTATGACTCCACATTCTATCTGAAGAATGCTCCAAAGATTGAGAACATTCTTATTTCTGATTTTTTATATTCGCCAGACGCAAAAACTCTTGATGAAGCAAACTTTGTTGCTCACAAGAAACGGGTTACTATGTCTTACCTCAGAAAGATGGAACAACAGGGCGTATACGCTAACGTTGAAGAGGTAAAACCAGAGCATTGGCACTCTAAGTATGGGCTCGATGAAGCCGATACTGAAATGGAGGAAGTGCTTGGCGACCAGTACTACGGCTTCCATTCCGCTGCAGATGAGGCCCGTGAAGAGGTAACTCTGTACGAATGCTATACGAAGATTGATATTAACGGTGATGGTATCCTTGAGGATATGATTATCACACTGTGTCAAGACCATATCCTTCGTTGCGAACCGAACTACATGGGTAGACATCCATTCTTCGCTATTTCCCCGACGCAGGACCCACACCGTATTTGGTCTAAGCGTTCTTATGCAGAACTCGTTGGCGAAATCCAGAATCTGAAGGTGGCACTGATTCGCCAGATTATCCACAACTTGGCACTGACGAACGACCCGAAGATGATTCTTGCACCAGATGCAATTAACGTAGACGACTTCAACAAAGGCCGTGCCGTCATTCGTAAGAAGCCTGGATATCAGATGAGTGACGTGGCAATGTCTATGCCAGTCAATCAGATTGCTCCTTACACATTTAACTTCCTTGAATGGACGGAAGGGCAGAAGGAACAGCGTACAGGTGTCACACGATATAACCAAGGTCTTGATGCTTCCAGCTTGAATAAAACAGCAAGCGGTATCAATGCCATCATGAACGCATCTAATCAGCGACTGGAACTTATTGCTCGTATGTTTGCTGAAACAGGTGTGTATGAATTATATCGTTTTCTTATATCTTTGAACCAAAAGTTTATCGACCAAAACACTGTTATTCGATTAACAGGGGAACCCATGGAAATTAAACCAGATGACCTGTCTGGCTCTTTCGATTTGGTCGTAAACGCAGGTCTCTCCATCCAGAGTAAAGAAGCTATGAATACCCAGCTTCAGACACTCATGACCGCTATCATGCAGGTAAACGCTGCTGGTGTTGCAGTTGCAACTCCACACAACATCTACAACATCATGAAGCGTTGGATGGAAAACATGGGTATTAAAAATACAGGCGACTATATTACTGACCCTGTTGTTGCGCAACAGCGTACTATGCTTGAAGCACAAATCATTCAGGCAACACTTCAGACTCTCCCCCCTGATGTTGTAGCTTACTACTTCCAGTATGGCTCGTTACCGATTCAGATTCTCTACTCACTTCCCCCTTATGTGCAGGTAGTATTCTTGAATCATACGTTACCAACAAACACAAATAACACTGGTCAGAGTACAGTGCCTATGCAGAATGCATCTGCACCACAAGGAGCAGGAGGAGCGGTCACTTCTACTGTGCGACAAGGTAGTGACGCCCTCTCTCCAGATAAACAAATTGGTCAGCAGCCAGCCGATAATAGGGTTCCCAATGGCGCACCTGCTGAACCGACTAATGGAGTAGGAGGTTACTAATGGCAATCAAGTATACGAGGCGTATCCCTCGAGAGTCGGATATTCATAATGCGAATATCCAAAGATATGAAGCAGCTAAAGCTCTCGCAGACACCTATAATCAAGCAGCTGGCGTACAGCCAGATGCACAGGCAAATGCCCCCATGTCTGACTACGACAGGGAGCGTGAACGTATTCGCAATAGATTCATAGCGCCGACTAATGATGATAGTAACGCTTGGGTGCGGTCTGCCAACCGTGGCCAGGAAGCTATCGACAACGGTCGCCAGCTGAAGCCGACACCAGCAGCAGGTTCTTATGAATTTGCTACACGTACTCTGCCGTCTGGCACTCCTAATGCACCGCTGACGTACGCCAACACTGGTGATACTATCAACGATAAAGGCATCCAGCTTATGAAAGATGCAGGATGGACAGATGAACAGATTGCTAACCGCGATAATACAGGAGTGAACTGGGGTTTCCATAAATACCTTAGTGACAACGGTGGTATTGACCATACACAGGCAGAGTATGAAGCGTACGTAAGGGAAAAACGTCGTCAGCAGTTGGCATATGAAAACGCTATGCGACAGGACTATGGCCCAGTAGCTGCTCAGGATGCTATGGCACTTGGTATACCTGACGACTCTGGTTCTACTGGCGCAAACAGTTACGACCCATATAACAGTTCCCTTCCCGATTATGGTCGAACTGGTTCACAGAACAGCGTAGCTGACTTCTACCAGCTCGATGCTCAAACCTATAAGGACGCAAACCCGTACGCATATCATGATGCCCACGACCCGTTAATTCGTGCATACAATGCGCTGCGTGATTACAACCAGAGCCAAAGATAATTTTCTTATACAAATAGTGATACGGGTTTAGCCAAGTGGTGAAGGCGGCTGGTTTTGACCCAGCAATGCGCTAGTTCGATTCTAGCAACCCGTGCCAGTTAGTTTCGTCAAAACCGTGCAAAACCTCGTTATTTAACGAACAAATTTTGCATAGCTATTGACGTATATATATTTTATTGCACCAACCTTTACGGAGTGCAAAAGGAGGACTTTATGGAAGATATGCAGAATGGAATGCCAATGCCAGAACCAGCTCAGGAACCTGTTCCTGCAACACCTGCACCAGTGGATACACCGGATGTGCAGACTGCACCGCAGGGTGATGATGCTGACGAACCTGCATTTGGCATTGACGAGAACGGTGACATCACTTTTGCTGACGCCTTCTTCGGTGAACCGACAGGCGACTACGATGATGAACCAGAACCCGCCCAAGACCAGCCGCAGGATGTACCGCAGCCACAGCCGGAAATGCAGACTGTCCGTGTAGATGGACAGGACGTACAGGTTTCTATGGACGAAATGCGTAATGGCTATATGCGACAGGCTGACTTAACAAAATAGGTCACTTCTTGGAGAAATCCTTGATTTAAATCTGGTGAAAACGAGGAACACCCTAACGTAAAGACGAGGGCAATCTCGTGGGAAGCATAGCATAGGTATTCCCCATCGGGAGGGAACAATGCCTAACAACTGCAAACAATGGACTAAAGACGAAGAAGATTTTATTCGTTCTAACTACACGGAGATGTCAGATGACGAAATTGGGAATGAACTCAAAAGGAGTATGAGGTCGATAAGAAGTAAGCGACAGAGGCTTGGACTGTTTAGATACTTTCAAGAATCATCAGCCCCAATCAAAGGAGAAGAGTGGAAGCCAGTCATCGAACACCCATCGTACATCGTAAGTAACAAAGGAAGAATCAAGAACAAACTTGGAAAGTTTCTTAAGCCGCACGTACATAAGAGTGGGTACGTAGTCGTTGCCATAGACTACAAGACGCTTTACCTGCACAAGTTAGTAAAGGAAAGCTTTTGTGGAGAGACACCGCGCGGTATGGAGATTGACCACATAGACTGTAACAAGTTAAACAACTCTCTGTATAACCTCGAATTTGTTACACATCAAGAGAATATGCAAAGAGCTGTAGATAACAAATGCTTCAAACATTTATTTGGTAGATAAACGAATACTCTATGCTATGAACCCGTAACGACTATCCCGTCGCAGGGAGTACGTCCAAGTGGACGGAAGTGCCAGACACCTGACCTCTGAAAGG
>ERZ1023658.118-NODE-118-length-32266-cov-16.264289_pt1 | contig 32266 bp, 25 predicted proteins | sample MGYA00380339_ERZ1023658 | MGnify/ENA primary metagenome ERZ1023658 (study PRJEB33179, sample SAMN07448981) | human gut metagenome | biome: Human-gut; feature: Human associated habitat; material: Faeces | host: Homo sapiens | place: India: Bhopal | collected... | reverse complement strand
GGAAAAAGATTAGAAGATAGTCAAAGTCAAGAACCAGTAATTACAACACCACCTACAAGAAGAAATATAGAGCCAGATCTAACACCCGATGAAGTAATAAGAAGATATGGACCTGCAGCAAGAATATACGACCAAGCAGGAATTACTGGAACTAGAGCACAAAGACTGGTAGCGGCTGCAAGAGATAGTTTAGAAAATCAAAATAATAACAATAATGGAATAAAAGAAACAGATCCACAAGTTTTAGTAGCAGAAGCTGAGCGTCAAATTAGAGAAAGAGAAGCTGCAAAAGAAGAACCAGCTCATAAAGTAGCAGTAAGAAGAATCGAACCAAATAGAGTAATAAATGTAATTCCTTCACATGTTGCTGGTGTTTCAGAAGAGCCAACTCCAAAAGTAGTTCAAACACCAATAAGAGAAGAAGGAAGAAGACTATCCAACGAAGAAGTACAAGATGCTCCAGACTATGTTGGAAAAAGATTAGAAGATAGTCAAAGTCAAGAACCAGTAATTACAACACCGCCTGTATCAGAAGAACAAAAAGAAAATGCCATCGTTAGTACACCAGCACCAACGAATTTAAATAACCCAGCAGATACATTACATAATAGCGATGCACAAAACGAATATAACGAAGCTTTACAAGACTTCTTAAAAATATTTGACGATGAAAGAAAAGAAACTGAGGAAAAGGGTCCATTTATGACGATGGAAGCTTTAAATGAGTTCCATGATAAGTACTTTGCATTAAAAGAAGCGGCCAATGAAAGATTAGTTAATGCTAAAAAAAAATTGGAAGAGAGCAGGGCTAAAAAGACAGAACAACCTAGAATAATTAACACTCCAAATTTAAGTATTCCAGATTTACTTCCAGCAAATAAGGATAAAAGCCCAGTACTAGCATTACCTCCTCATGAAAAGGTTCCAGAATTACCTCCACACATAGAAAAAGTTCCAGAATTACCTCCACACATAGAACAAGTTCCGGAATTACCTCCACACATAGAACAAGTTCCGGAATTACCTCCACACATAGAACAACAAGATGATAAAGTAAAAAAAGGTCTTTATACTATAATGGAAGAATTAACAGACGGACTTGAATTAACAAGAAAAATGAATGGTAAGTATACTGCAAGTAACATCAGAGTAGTTAAGGGATTCAAAGAAGAATTAAAATCAGGAAACGTACTATATAATATTGTTCACTTTGTACCAGCAGTAGTAGCAATGCCAATTAATTTTGTTAGAAAAGTAGTAAATAAATTAACATATTCAATGAGAGAAAGAGAAAATGTTGAGAAATTTAAAGAAAGACTTTCAAAATTAAGTGAAGAGGATTTAGAAACTATTTGGAATGAGTATCGGGGAACCAAAGTTATTCAAGAAAGATATGCAGGAATTATAAATACATTAATAAATGAAAGAATGCAACAATATGCTTCAGAAAAAGTATCAGCAATAGATAAAGACATAGCAGGAAAATACAAAATACTATTTGATTCCATGAAAAGGGTAGAATCATGCGATAAGCTTCTACAAACAGAAACTGATCTAAAAAGAAGAGCTGTTATAAAACAGGAAAGAGAAAAAGCATTAGCAGGAAAAGCCGAAATGATAAGTAGTCTTCGTTCTCAATATACAGAAGCAAATCAAATATTATCTGGTGGAGCACATGGTTTTTCAGAAGACATGAAAGCAGCAAAAACTAAATTATCGATAGTTGGAAAAAGATTTGCTAAAGATCATGATTTCAACAACGAATTAGCTGCAAAACAAGCTGAAATAGAAAAAAGAGAAAATGCTGCAATTGCAAAAGGTGATAATGAAGCTGCACTAAGAGCTTTCATAGATGGCGAGACACTACTAAGAGGAGAAACTGAAATAAAAAATACAATATATGGACAAAGATCCGTTGGTGAAAAATATAGTATGCCTTTAGCTCAAGGATTAGACTATAGTGATGACCCATTTGTAAGGGACTTATTAAGATCTATTGCATATATTGGAATGGGTGTCAGTGCTGCAAATGCACTTATAACTCATGGACCAAAGAGTGAGGCTTTACTACAACAAAACAAAGCAGAAGTTGATAGAGTAAACACAGCCAACGATGCAACTATGGATCAAGTTAATCAAGCAGGAAGAACTTTAGTTGGTAATAAAGAAGACTTTGTAGCAGGAATGCAATCACAAGCAAGAGAATCAGTAGTAAATAGTAGTCAAACATTAGAAAGAGAAACTTTAGATGCTACCGCAAACTCTAGTGGATGGACACTTGGTGGCGACTATGATCATATAGATTTACTTAACCATACTCGTTACAATGAAATGGCTGATACAGCAAGAAATCAATTAGCAGATATAGCAGCAAAATGTTCAGCAAAACAAATTACTGATACTCAAGCCCTAGAATTGATAAAAGAAGTAGCAAATGAGCAACATCAAAACTTAGTTGATATATATACGGAATATCAACCTATATTAGAACAATATGCAGCAACTCACCCATTTGATTTACATGGAGTTCAAGAAAGTATGGATTTCGTTCTTTCTCATCCTGATGCCGTTGTTAAAATGAATGAAGGTGTTGTTGAATCTATCCAAGTTGGTGAAGGCTTAGCTGGTTTATCAGCTGAACATATCGCAGCAATAAACTCACTTCCAAGTGATTTATCAACAACTCTATTTGGAGTTGCAACATCAATTGCCGCTTTAACACATCAAACAGCTACTACTATGAGTAACAATGTAAAATCAGGAAAGTATGGTAATGAAACAACAGATATGATTCAAGACTATATTGATAGTAAAGCAAAAGCTAATGAAACAGCACCAGAAGAAAAATCAGGCGGAAGAAATAGATAAAAAATATAAGGACTGTCAAAAACAGTCTTTATTTTTTTTCTGTTCAAATATGCTTGTTAATAAATCTATAACGTGATATTATTAAAATAGAGGTGGAAAAATGAAAAATATAAAATATTTAGTTGTATTATTATTAGGAGTACTTATAGTAACAGGTTGTCAAAACAAAGAAGAAACAAAAACAATGACATGTACCAGAACCATTAATCAAGAACAAGCTTCAATGGACCTAAGTTATAAAGTAACATATACTGGTGATTATGTAGAAAAAGTAGAAAGTATTGAAAAAGTAACTTCAAAAGATACAAGCAATCTAGCTACTTATAAAGAAGAAATTGAAAAAACATATAAACCATATGCTAATATAAAATATTATGATAGTGAAGTAACAATTGATGGTAATACTTTAACTAGTAAAGTAATAATTGATTATTCAAAAATAGATTATAAAGAGTTTACTAATATTGATTCAGCAAATTCTCAAATATTTACTGATGATGGAAAAGTAAAGCTTGAAACTATGGAATCATTATATAAACAAATAGGAGCAACTTGTACTAAAAAATAGTTACGTTAAAGCAACGAGAAAAGTTGCTTTTTCTTTGATTGACAAAGATAAAAAAACACGATAGAATAAATACATGTTTAGGAGGAAAAACATGACAAATGAAAAATATTTAGTAATTAATGGTGGTAGTTCATCATTAAAATTCGCATTATACTCAATGCCAGAAGAAAAAGAATTAATTAATGGATATATTGAGAAAATTGGTGCTCCAGATTGTTTCTGGACCTTAAAAATAAATGGAGAAAAAATTAAGCATGAAGCTCCTTTAAAAAACCATTTAGAAGCTGTAGAAACTATGATGAAAGAATTAATTGACAACAAGATAATTGAAAGTACCGCTGAAATAAAAGGAGTAGGTCATCGTATTGGACACGGTGGAGAATACTATCCGTCTTCAGTATTAATTGATGATGAAGTAATTAAACATATTGAAGAATTAACAAAGCTAGTTCCACTACATCACCCAGGTCAATTAGCTGGTATTAGAGCTATGGAACAAGAATTAGCAAACGTACCACAAGTTGCTGTATTTGACACATCATTCCATCAAACTTTACCAAAAGAAAACTACATTTATGCTGTACCTTATGAATGGTATGAAAAATATGGAGTTAGAAGATATGGTTTCCATGGAAGTAGTCATCAATATATAACTCAAGAGATGCAAAAAAGGCTTGGCAAAAAAGATGTTAATCTTATTATTTGTCATATCGGTTCTGGAGCATCAGTAGCAGCTATTAAAGATGGTAAGAGTGTAAATACTTCATTAGGTATGTCAGCAATAGAAGGATTAATAATGGGTACACGTTGCGGTTCAATAGATGTATCTATTCCAGAATATGTTGCTAAAGAATCAGGAAGAAGTATTGATGATATAATGCAAGATCTAAGTAAAAAATCAGGATTACTTGGAATTTGTGGTAAAAACGACTTTCGAGATGTTGAAGAGTTAGCTGTTCAAGGTGAAGAAAAAGCTAAATTAGCTCTAGAAATGGTTGAAAACTCAGTTGTTAAATATATTGCTCAATACTATTTTGAATTAAATGCTGATGTAGATGCTGTTATATTTACAGCCGGTGCAGGAGAAAATGATATTGATTTAAGAGCTGGAATAATGAGAAAGATTGAAAAACCAATGAACATTACTTTCGATGCCGAAGCAAATAACAACATTGCAAAATTCAGATCTGAAAGAGAAGGAATTATCACAACAAAAGATTCAAGTATTCCAGTATATGTAATTCCAACAGATGAAGAATTAATGATCATAAGAGATACATACGAAACTGTATCAAAGTAAGATAAAAATATACCAAAGAAAGTACGCCAAAAGCGTACTTTTAAATTTACTAAAAAAAAAGAAAATGCTATAATAATAAAGAAATAATTAAGTTTGGTGATGTTATGAAACATATTTTTATAGTTAATCCAATCTCAGGAAAAGGAAAAACACTAAAAACCGTAGATAGAATAAAAAAAGTCTGTGAAGAAGAACATTTAGACTATAAAATACATTATACAGAATATCCTAAAGAAGCTACCAAAATAGCCAGAAAATATCGCTTTTCTAAAAATATTATTTATAGTGTTGGTGGAGATGGTACATTAAATGAAGTGTTAAATGGCATAGTAGGAACAAAAAACTTACTTGGAGTAATTCCTTCAGGATCAGGCAATGATTTTTATAAAACACTCTCTAAAATAGACGAAGAATATCCAACAATTGATATAGGTAAAGTAAACGATCGTTATTTTATAAATATAATAAGCATTGGTATAGATGCTGAAGTAGCTAACAATGTTTCACTAATGAAAAAAAGAAAAGTACCTACCAATCAAATATATAATGCCAGTCTAATATATACTTTTTTTAAATATAAATACAAAGACATAGACCTATCAATTGATGAAAAAGAACAGAAAAAAAGCAAATGTACCATTCTAACAATTTGTAATGGTCAAGTTTATGGAGGCGGATATAAAATTGCTCCCAGTGCTAAATTGACAGATGGCTATTTTGATGTCTATTATGTAGAGAAAGTAAGTAAATTTCATCTCCCATCATTAATTAATATGTTAAAACGAGGAATACACGAAAGACACAATAAAGTCCATAAGAGCCAAGCTACTAAAGTTAAATTTAAATGTGATAGAGAACTAGTTTGTAATATAGATGGAGAGATTATAACTGCTAAAAAGTTCAATGTTAAAATAATATCCCACGCCATCACAATATATAACAATAAAGAACTTATTAAAAAAATCACAAGATAAAAGAAAAATTTAATAGAAAAAACAGTCGAAATAAAACGACTGTTTCTTTTTTTAATTTTATAATTTCCAAACATAATATTATTAGAAAAGCTATTTTTAATGATGTTTTTTTCTAAAAAGGTAAAATCGTTCTTATTTTTAGTCCAAAATTCATAAATTCATTTGACAAAGATATAATAATAAGTTAGTATAGTGAGCTAACTCTAAGAGCTGAAAATATTGATTCTTAGAAAAAACAAATGGGAGGAAATATAAATGGTTAAAAATTCTAAATTGAAAAAACTTTTCACCTGGCTTTTTGTAATTGCTGGAATATTTGGCCTAACAATAGTTGGAAATGCTCAAGATGAAGCAGGTAAAATTATTGTATCCAAAACAGCAACAAAGATCTATGATGAAACAAGTACCGACAACCTAGAAAAAGGTAGATATGCCAAAGTAAATCTATCAGTAAAAGCAAATTCGTACAATACGTCAGTAGTGACAAATGGCAAACTTGACATTGTGTTAATATTTGATAGTTCAAATAGTATGGCAAACCAATCAAGTAAATTTAGTCAAAAAACTAGAATGGAAGATGCTAAAAAAGCTGCTACAGACTTTGCTAATACCTTAATGGATAACAAAGGTACTGTAAAAATTGGTATAGTTGAATTTGGAACTCAAGTAATGGACGTTCAAGAAATGACAGATAGTAAAACTACCGTTACTAGATTCATTAACAACAAATTAAACATACCAAGCAATTCTCAAAAAGGTGGTACCAATTTACAGGCTGCTATTGAAAAAGCAAAGACAGTACTAAGTAATGGAAAAAGAGAAAATGCTAAACAAATAGTTATCATTCTAACAGACGGCGTTCCAACTTTCTTTAACTATAATGGTAATAGATATGGTAATGGACAAAATGATGCTATAGTTGATTATAATTGTAGATGGAAAATAATAGATTATATTTGCGATAGCCAAAGACCATCAGATGCCGCAAAAACTGAATTAGATAACTTAAAAACAAATCATAAAACATCTGATGTCTATACAATTGTTTTTGGAAATGAAGATGAAGCAAAAGAAAAATTAGCAAAAATAAATCCAGAAAGTAAAAACCCATTATATAAAAACTACAATGCTTTAACTGGAGAAGATTTAAAGAAAATGTTTGAAGACTTATCAGAACAATTAATGAACATAATTGGAAAAAACAGTGTTGTAACAGATATAATTCCAAAAGAGTTCACTTTAACTGACTCTTCAAAAGCATCTTTGATAGAACAAGGTATAGAAGTTGTAGAAAATACAGATGGCACAACTACCTTAACTTGGAATATTGGTAATATAGATGCCAATAGTATAAATGAAATAACATACGAAGTAAAAGCAAAAGATGACTATCATGGTAGTATTTATACTAACCAAAGTGCAACTCTAAAAACAACAGTTGCTGAAGAAAATCCTTATTATGAAAAAGCTTCTCAAGAAATAACTTTTGTACAACCAACGGTTAAAATACCAGCAATTGCAAACGATGATCACCATAGTGAAAATCCAAGTTACATAGGTTATGCCTCATCAACAATTACTGGTACAAGTATTTTAAATAATGATTTAAACAAAAAAATAAAAACTGATAAAACAAAAGCAAATGACACAGTAGAAGTAAAAGATGAAATCATTATAAATGAAACATCAACAGTTGTTAAATTATCAAGTGAAACTAATAAATATCAAATTATTAAAGAAGGAGTTTTACAAGGTACTCTAACAATTAATGAAGATGGAACATTTACTTTTGATGCGACAAGAGAAGCATTAGGTGAAGTTGAATTTACTTATCATATAAAAAGTACAATCAATACTCACCATGAAACAGAGTTTGTTTATAGTAACGATGCAAAAGTAACATTACTAATAAATTCTCGTCAAAAAACATCACTATCTGGTGAAAAAGTATGGAAAGATGACAATAATAATGATGGTCTTCGTCCAACTACTATAACAGTAAAATTACTAGCAAATAATCAAGAAATATCTTCACAAGAAGTTAGTGCTTCTACTAATTGGACCTATGAATTTACCGATTTATATGTCTATGAAGAAGGACATGAAAATGAAGAGAATTATTTAATAGACTATACTGTAAAAGAATTAAATGTACCAGGTTATACAACAGAAGTAACAGGAACAACAATCACAAATACCCACGAAATTGATAAATCAGTAGAAGTATCAGTAAGAAAGGTATGGAAAGATAACAATAACCAAGATGGCTTACGTAAAGAAATTACAGTAGCCTTACTTGCAGATGGTAAAGAGGTAGAGACTGTTACTCTATCAGATACTAATAACTGGACATATACATTTAACAATTTACAAAAATATAAAAATGGTAATGAAATCAAATATACAATCGAAGAAAAAACAACATTAACTGGTTATACAGTAGAGATAACAGGTTCAGTAAAAGATGGTTATACAATTACTAATACTCACACTCCAGTAACAATTGATATAACTGGTGAAAAAGTATGGTTAGATAACAATAACAACGACAATACTAGACCAAATAGTGTAACTATAAAATTACTTGCAAATGAACAAATTATTAAAACTACTACAGTAACTAGTTCTAGTGCTACAACAGCAAATAAGTGGACTTATGAATTTAAAAATTTGCCAAAATATGAAAATGGTCAAGAAATTATCTACACAGTAGAAGAAGTACCTGTAGAAAATTACGAGACTTCATATGATGAAAAAAATCCATTAACAATTATTAATACTCATGAAAATGAACAACTAGAATTATCTGGTGAAAAGACATGGGATGACGCTAATAACCAAGATGGAATTCGTCCAGACTCAATTAAAGTTACTTTAATTGGAAAAGTAGGAGACAAAACAGTTTATACGTCTGAAAAAATAGAGGTAACTGCTGCTACTAACTGGAAATATAATTTTGGAAAAGTAGACAAATACTATGAAGGTCAAGTAATTACTTATACTGTTATTGAAGACAATATAGATGGATATAATGTTGAGTACAATGGCCTTGATATTACCAATACTCACACTCCAGAAACAATTGATATTACCGGTAAAAAGATATGGAATGATGTTGATAATCAAGATGGAAAAAGGCCAGAAGAAATAACTGTAATTTTAAATAAAACTGTAGCCGGCATAACAACAAAAGTAACCGAGACTATAGTTGAAGAAGATAATGATGGTAACTGGAATTTCAAATTTGTAAACTTACCAGTCTATGAAAATGGTCAAAAAATTATCTACACAGTAGAAGAAGTAGATGTGGATGGTTATACAAGTGAAATAAAAGACTTTACTATAACTAATACCCATACTCCAGAAACAGTAACATTCAATATTCAAAAAGAATGGTACGATGAAGAAAATAATGATGGCCTTCGTCCAAATTCAATTACTGTAAGAATAAAAGCCAACGACGAAGAAGTTCAAAAAGCAATTCTCTCAGAAGAAACTAATTGGCAAGCAACATTTAAAGACTTACCAAAATATAAAAATGGACAAGAAATTATTTATGAAATAGTAGAAGATGTCGTAAAAGGATACACTCCTACAGTAACTGATCCTATTAAAGAAAATGATAACAATATAACAATAGTTATTAGAAATACCCATGAACTAGAAACAACAGATATTGTAATTAAAAAAGTATGGGATGATTTAAACAATGAAAGTTCTCGTCCAGATTCAATTGCAGTAAACATCTATGCAAATGGAAAATTATTTGAAATTGTTGAAATAACAAAAGAAAATAATTGGACATATACCTTAGATGGATTACAAAAATACTTAAATGGAGAAGAAATAATTTATACTGTTGAAGAAGTAGAATTAGAAGACTATGTAACAAGTTATGATGGTTATACAATTATTAATTCTTATAAATCAAAAGGAGAAATAATTCCACCATATACTGGAACATCTTCAAATACTAACAATTTATATCGTGAAATGTTAGTGCTAATTCTAGGAGCATTAAGTATAACTTATGTTTTTAAGAAGAAAGAAAACTAAAAATACTAAGAACACTTTTATCTGAAAGTGTTCTTTTATTATTAAGTGAAAAATATAAAAAAAAGCGTCTAAAAATGACAAATTTTGAAATAAAAGCAGAAGCCAATTGACTAAAAAAATATATTTGCTATACTTATATTAAGAATAGAAAATCTATTCTAATATTGTAAAGGAGAGAAAAAAATGAAAAGGAATTTATTATTAACTATTGCCGCATGTGCATTTTTTATTCCTTCAGTAGTATTTGCTAAAGCACCTGAGTATGTTGCAGCAGAAAAATCACTTTATGCAAATGGTACTCCAATTACTATTGAAGAAAGAACCGATGGAACGGCTGGAGCACTAATTAAATGGGAAGGCGGTGAAGCCCTTGTAGCTGAAAATACAACAGTTTTCGGTGGTTCCCACAATTCAGATGAGGCTATTGAAAGTTCTTCAATTACAATGAATGGAGGAACAGTAAAGAATGTTATTGGTGGTGGTCTACACAAGAGTATCGTAAAAAAAGCAACCATAGTAATGAACAATGGTACAATTACTGGTAGTCTTATGGGTGGAGGCGCACATCATCTAAAAAGAAATACTGATGGTGATTTTATTGATTCTAGTGTTGAAAATGCAAAGGATAGAACAAAAGCCATAACAATAGTAGATGAAACTGAAATAACTATAAATGGTGGAACTGTTAAGTATGCAGTATGGGGTGGAGGAGAAAGCTACTCATATACTGGTAAATCAACAGTAACTATTAATAATGTTAAGACTAATTATGCTATAGCAGGAGGATCTAATGGTTACACTGGTGATGTAAATTTTACAATTAATGGAGGAGAAATTTCTACAGTTCAAGGTGTTAACCGTGGTGAAATGAATACTATAACAACAACAATCAACGGTGGAAAAATTAATGCTGTATATGCAGCAGGTGATTCTAGTGATACAGGTGTTGATGGTATAGTTAATGAAAAAGTTAGTTTAAAGGTTTTTGATGGAGAAATTACTACAATTAGTGCTGGTACATCTGGAGGACCAAACTCATTAGCAACAGACTTAGTAGAGGCAGAAATCAATGCTAAGTTTGAAGAAAAAATTGGCCAAGACTTTAGTGCTGATACTACGGAAATAACTGTAAATTTAAGGCTAATTGCTGGAAATTCTGCTGAAACAATTCAAATTCCAAAGGGAACAGTATTTACTGCAGAAGAATTAAAAGCTATGATTGATGAAATCAATAATGAATTAGCTGCAGACAAATTAAAATTAGAGGGTTTCTATTTAGATGAAGAATTAACTCAAAAATTTGATTTTGCAAATCCAATTGATAGTGATACAGAATTATATATGAAACTTGTAGAATTAAAAGACGAAGAAAAAGGAGAAAAGAATCCAGAAACTTCTGATATTAATTTATTCTTAATCATCTCATTAGCAGCTCTAGGTACATTAGGTACTGCAGTTGTATTAAAGAATAGACTTTCATAATAAAAATAATTAAGAGGTGCTTCCTAAAGTACTTCTTTTTTTTGTTTAAAAAGCATAAATATCTATAGGTGAAATTATGTTTTTTAAAAAGATTGATGAACGTATAAAAATAACTTTTTTAGTAATGTTAATTCTCTTTATATTTATAATTTTAAGAGTCTTCTACATCCAAGTATTTGACTATAAAAAATTAAATGAGTATGCTTCAAACTTATGGAGCAGGGACTTACCAATCGAAGCTAACAGAGGCCTAATTCTCGATCGAAACGGAGTAGTGCTAGCTGATAATCTAACAACAACTTCTCTTGTCTTAATACCAAATCAAATTAAAGAAAAAGAAAAGGCAACCGAAGAACTTGCTAAAATATTAAATGTTTCTTATGCTGAAATGAAAAAACATGTCTATAAAAAAACTTCTATTGAAAGAGTTCATCCTGAAGGAAGACGACTTTCCTATGATATAGCTGAAAAAATATCCAATCTAAAACTAGAAGGCGTCTATCTAGTTAAAGAAGCCAAAAGATACTATCCTTATGGTAATTTACTATCACATTCATTAGGGTATGTTGGAATAGATAATCAAGGTTTATCAGGTTTAGAATTAGAGTATGATAAATATCTAACTGGCAAGTCAGGTGCTATTAAATACTTTTCTGATGCTAAAGGTAACAAATTAAATGTTTCGGATGTTTATGTTGAACCCCAAGATGGTATGAATCTTTATTTAACAATTGATATAAATATTCAAAAGTCTATTGAAAGAGAACTAGATAATATTGTCGATATGTTTTCTCCTGATATGGCTCTAGCCGTTGTCATGAACCCCAAGACTGGTGAAATCCTAGGTATGGGATCAAGACCAGATTATAATCCAAATACTTATCAAAAGTACTCTCAAGACGTTCTAAGTAGAAACCTCCCAGTTTGGTCCTCCTATGAACCAGGATCAACTTTCAAAATTATCACTATGGCAACATCAGTAGAAGAAAAAATTATTGATATTGAAAATGATCATTTCTATGACTCTGGTAGTGTTAATGTCGATGGTTCAGTCCTAAAATGCTGGAAAGCCGGTGGCCATGGTAATCAAACCTTCCTTCAAGTACTCCAAAATTCTTGTAACCCAGGTTTTGTAAAACTGGGTCAAATGCTGGGTAAAGAAAGACTATTTTCCTATATTAAAAAATTTGGCTTTGGAGAAAAAACAGGAGTCGATTTAAATGGTGAAGGTCAAGGTATCTTATTTCCTTTAGAAAAAGTAGGTAATGTTGAATTATCAACTACTGCCTTTGGTCAAGGAGTAAGTGTAACTCCCATTCAACAAGTAACCGCCGTATCTGCTGTCGTTAATGGTGGCTACCTATATAAACCATATATCGTAAAAAGTATTGCTGAAAAAGAAACAAATAGCATTATTCAAGAAACTTCAAAAACACTAGTTAGAAAAGTAATATCTAGTGAAACTTCTGCTATTATGCGTCATGCTTTAGAAAGTGTTGTTGCTAAAGGAGGAGGAAAAGCCGCCTATATTGAAGGCTATCGTATTGGTGGTAAAACAGGAACTGCTCAAAAAGTAAAAGATGGCAGGTACTTAGTCGGAAACTACATAATGTCCTTTATGTCCATTGTACCTTCAAATGATCCGGAAGCTGTTTTCTATCTAGCTATTGATAATCCTAAAAATACAGCACTCTTATCAAGTTATACCACAACTCCTATCGCCAGAAGAGTTCTACTAGATATAATTGATGCCTTAGATATAAAAGAACAAAAAGAAGGTATGGAAAAAGACTTGGAATGGACCGATAAAATAATGTATCAAGTACCAAATGTCATTGGAAAAAGTGTCAAAGAAGCAAAAAAACTATTATCAAACTTTACTATAGAATATACCGGTACTGGAGAAACAGTAATTTCTCAGTCACCAGACGCCAATGCAAAATTAGAAGATAGAGGTACAGTAAGACTTTTATTAGAATAAAACTTTATGTTATAATACTTATAGCTAAAGAGGGTGATATTATGCCAGAAATAAAAATAGTAAATAATGATGAAGAATTAAATCAAGTATTTAACTTTTTATCACAAACAATCTATGATGATAGTATTCTTCATAAAGAAAAATACTATCCCATGTCTTCCCGACTAGAAGAAATTAAAAAACAATTAAAAATCGATAAAGACTTTTTAATGTATATTGAAGAAAACAACCATATAGTAGCGGCCATTACTGGTAAAAACATGGATTTAACAAAGAAAAAAATAACCCTTGGTATTCTAGCAGTATCACCATCAAAAAGAAATCTTGGCTATGGGACACTACTTATAAAAGAGTTTGAAAAAACATCTCTAAAAAAGGGTATAACACACATAGATTTAGGTTCTAGATATAGAGCCAGTTCTTTATATGAACATCTAAATTATAAGTATTCTCTAATGGTTCAAATCTTTGATTTTGCCAAAATAGAAGATATTAGAAAAGCCAATAAATATAACCTAGAAGAAATAACGTCTAATCAGACACCAGCCTATGGTTATATATTTTATAAAGTACCAAGTATATCTAAAAAATATATTACCTGTTTTGAAAAACAAGTACCTACCGCTATAGCTCAATATATATTTAAAAAAGATCTATAGAAAGGAAAAATAAAATAATATGTCACATTATAATGCTTATGCTAGTTTTAAAACTAAAAAAAGTATTGAGAAAAAAGAGTTAATAAAAGAAAAACAAAACAAACAAATAATCTTACCGACTGATTTTATCATTGAAAAAAGTTCTAATTACGGAATTGTCCTAGAAGTAAAATATAAAACTGCCTATGTCTTATATAATAATGAAATTATATCAGCAACACTAAAAAAAGGAATAAACACAATTTGTAATAAAATTATTTTTCCAGGTGATAAAGTAATTATAGAAAAAGCTAAAACATCTTATACTATAACTAATCTACTAAAAAGAACATCTATTCTAAGTAGAGTAAAAAAAGATAGTACCAGACTAAATGATATTGGAACAACAAAAAATATTGCCTCTAACATTGACTTAGCTGTAATAGTTGCATCTGCTAAAGATCCAGTTCTTCATCCTAAGTTTATTGATAGATATCTTTTGTTATTAGAAAATAGTAATATACCAACAATTATTTGTCTAAATAAATCTGATTTAAAAACCGAAGAAACAGAAAAAATACTAGGTGTCTATCGTAATTTAGGTCTAAAAGTAATTGAAACTTCAACCTATACTAATCAGGGTATTACAAATTTAAAGGAAGAACTAAGAGGAAAACAAGCAATCTTTATTGGTAATTCAGGAGTAGGTAAATCATCTCTAACAAATGCCTTAATGGATACTGAAACCATCAAAACCTCAACTATTAGTTCTAAGAGTAAAAGAGGTCGTCATACAACAACTTCCTCAAAATACTATATCTGGGATGAAGACTCTAGTATTATTGATACACCAGGTATTAGAAGTTTAGATGTTTCAAACTTAAATCCAATAGAAATTCAAAACTATTTTAAAGAGTTTTCAAATATTAAAGAAAAATGCAAGTATAAAAATTGTCTTCATTACCAAGAACCAACCTCAGCTTGTACCATTAAGCAAGCAGTTGAAAATAATACTATAAATAAAAATAGATATCAAAGTTATTTAAGGATCTTAAAAGATACCTTGAATGATAAATAGAGTAGTGGATAAAATGAAAAGAATGAATTTAATAGTAGTCTTCAGTCAAGACAAAACAAAATTACTAATGTGTGAAAGAACTAAAGAACCATACAAAGGACAGTTAAACTTAGTAGGTGGAAAGATTGAAAAGGATGATGACAATCTAAATGAAGCTTATCGTGAACTACAAGAAGAAACTGGTATTACTAAAGATGATATTGATTTAGTATACTTTATGACTTGTAACTATCATACCCTAAATAAAGGACTAGAAATTTACTATGGAGTTTTAAATAAAGATGTCGAATTAGTAGAAGAAGTAAATAAACTAGTTTGGGTAAATGAAGATGACAACTTCTTTGATTTTAATAAATATGCCGGCGAAGGAAACCTAGGTCATATAATTGCTGAAATAAAACTAGAACTATCAAAGTAATTGCAAAAATCCAAATAATATGTTAAATTATTACTGGAGGAGTGATAAAATGTACAATTTTGCTAATCATGTAATCATGTATACATTAAATATCACACCTAACATCTAAATAAATAAAAAAATATTAGATGTAGGTGTGAAGTTTTCGTCGTGCCTACATCTGTACATGAATGGACTATACAGATGTATAGTCCTTTTTTTGATTATGGTGCGATTTATAAATACTATAATTAAGGATGTGATTATATGATCGAAATAGGAATAAATAAAATAACAAAAGACTTTGGTTTTGGACCAGTCTTAAACGATATAAGTTTTGAAGTAAAAACAAAAGAACGTATTGCCCTAATTGGTGATAATGGTTCTGGTAAAACTACTCTTTTAAATATAATTTCAGGAATTGAAAAAGCAACATCTGGAACTATCTCTATAAGAAAAAATGCTAAAGTAGGGTATTTACCTCAATTAATTAAAAATAAAGCAGAAAAAACAACTGTAAAAGATGTTTTATACAATGGTATAAAAGATTTAATTGCTTTACGTGATAAATTAGAAGAGTACGAAGAAAAAATTACTAAATCCGATGAATCTACCATCGAAAAATTAATAATTAGATATTCAAATCTTCAGACTGACTTTATTAATATGTCAGGATATGAAATAGATGCTAAAGTAGAAAAAGTAATTAAGGGTTTTAAAATTAATAAAGAACTTCTTCCAAGAAAATTTAATAGCTTATCTGGTGGAGAAAAAACAATCATTACTTTTGCTTCTATTATTATCTCTGAACCAGATATCCTACTTTTAGATGAACCAACTAATCACTTGGATATTGATACTTTAGAATGGTTAGAGGAATACTTAAGAAACTATAAAGGAACAATTCTAATGATTTCTCACGATAGATACTTTCTCGATGAAGTCGCAACTAAAACTATTCTTTTAGAAAATGCTAAGATAAATATTTTTCATGGTAATTATACCAAATTCATTAAAGAAAATGATGACCGTATTGAAAAGGAATTTAAAGATTATAAAGACCAACAAAAACAAATAAAGGCTATGGAAGCCTCAATCAAAAGACTAGAGGAGTATGGAAATCTTGCCAAAAATGAAATGTTTTTTAAACGTGCTGAAAGTATTAGAAAACGTCTAAATAAATTGGAAAAGTTAGATAAACCAGTTGAAAAAGAAAAACTACCACTAACTTTTTCTTCTAGTCGCTCAGGAAAAGAAGTCTTAAACTTATCTAAGATTAATATTTCATATCCAGACAAAACAATACTAAAAGATGCAACCTTAAGAATACTTTATCAAGACAAAGTCTGCTTACTAGGACCTAATGGTTCAGGTAAATCTACTCTTGTAAAGTATATCTTACAAAATTCTACTCATGGTACTAATGTTAAAATTGGTTATATCCCTCAAGAAATAACTTTTGAAAATGACAACAGTACAATAATAGAGGAAGCCAAACACTATTTTATAGGAGAAGAACATCATTTAAGAGCTGCTCTAAGTAAATTTTACTTTTTTAAAGATAACGTCTATAAAAGAATAAAAGACTTATCAGGTGGAGAAAAAGTACGTTTAAAATTATTTTGTCTAATACAATCTAACATTAATTTTCTAATACTAGATGAACCAACTAACCATATAGATATAGAAACAAAAGAAATATTAGAAAGTGCTCTAACTGAGTATCAAGGAACTTTATTATTTATATCTCACGATCGTTATTTTATTAATAACCTAGCTTCAAAAATAATATATATAGAAAATAATAAATTAAAAGAAATACCTGGTAATTATGAAGACTACAAAAGATATAAAAGAAAGGAAAATTAATATGAAAGAATTAATTTATAATACTGATAATTTAAAAGAAAGTGAAATGACAAGAACTGTTACTAGAGCTAAAGTAATCTTAGTAAATTCAAAAGATGAAATCTTACTAGCTAATGGTTCAAATACTTATTTTTTAATAGGTGGACATGTTGAAGATAATGAATCTCTAGAAGACTGTCTAATAAGAGAAGTAAAAGAAGAAACAGGAATCAACCTACCAAGAGAAGAAAGAATACCTGTACTTAATATTAAATATTTATGTAAAGATTACCCAACAGTTGGAGAAAACACTTTATACATTGCTACATATTTTTATACTAAGTGTGATTTAAAACCAGACTTAAGTTCCATAAATTTAACTGAAGATGAAAAAAAGGGTGGCTTCGATCTAGAATATATTCCTAAAAAAGATATCATCAAAACTCTAGAAGATTGCCTACCAGTATGTACTAATGAAAAGATTGTTATTGACACTCTAGAAGCTATTAAAGAATACTTAAAAATGACTGCATAGCTTGTAAAATATAAAAGACTTAAGTATAATTTATACAAGGAATGATTATATGAAAACAAAAATAATACTTCAATTACTATCTATTATTTCTATGGTAATAGGCTTATTCTTCTTTTATACTTATCAAAGGTTAGAAAAGAAAGAACAATTATCAAACCAAAAAAGGATATATCAAAAGAAAGAAACAATCTGCTTTTACTTAGGCATAATACTTGAAGTAATTGGTCTAACATTACTAATGTTTATTTAAAGAGTATTTGTAAAGATACTCTTTTCTCATGAATTTAAAAAACTAATTATATTAACTTTAAAAAAAATATGATAAACTAATTATGGTGATACTATGGATGAGACAATAGGACAAAAAGGTGGTCACAATGATCAGAAAAGAAGAATGATTATTACTAAAAAGCAATTAGCAAAATTAAAAGCTTATCAAGAAGAACAAGAACTAAAAGAATTAGAGGATAAAGTAAAACGCCAGCAACTTGTAACCTTTATAAAAATAGCTCCGATAATAATAACTGGTACCGTTTTAAAAACTTTATCTGGAACAGAACATAAAGAAGCAACAAGTCCTCTAATACTACCAACTTCATCAGAAGAAAACTATAAAAAACAATCATTTCTTACTCCGGGTAAGGATGGCAACATAATAGAAGTAGAAATAAAGACTAGTGAACATACTAAAGAAAGAGTAAATGTAAACTCTACTAACTTAGAAAATCTACTTACTAATCACAAGCCTAAGAAAAGAAAAACAACACCTGTAGAAGTCATAGAAATAGATCAAACAAAAATTCCTATTAAAGAAACTACCAAAGAAGATACTTTTGATCTTGATAAGTTAAAAAATAAAGAAATAGTAAGTCAATATGAAGAAAAACTAAAAGAAGCAAGAAGTAGTCTAAAAGATTTAATATATGAATATAACATTATAGAGAAAGCTTATCAAAATACCAAGAACACAAAAGAACTAGAAGAACTTCTAGATAGATTAAATTCACTTATCAAAAAGATTAATGAATTAAAAGATAAATTATCTCTAGATACTTCTGACAAATATGACTTTAACTATATCAAAGAACTAGCAAGTCTCTATATTGATTCTTTTAATAATAAAGAAATAGTTAATGAAATAAAAGATTCAAAACTATATATTTCTATTTCAGATAAAGTATCTGAATTAAAAAAAGAAGAAGAACTATTAACTCTACGCTTAGAAGAAAAAAAGAATAATCTTCAAATTGGAGAGAGTGAAATCGATGATTTTAAAGATAGATATGATAATTATAAAGACTTTAATGATAAGTTAGAAAAATTTAGAAAAGCTCAAGATATAATTGCTAGACAAACTCTAGAAAATGTCAGAAACTGTGTAACAATTCAAGAAAGAGTAGCCGTAACTACCAGAGTTTTAAATAGACAAGCAAGAAATCTAAGAAGAACACTAAGAAGAAGAGTTCTAATGCCCGGTCCAAGAGGAGCTAGAAGAATGACTGCTATAACAGGTGCTTATCTTAGGACAATTCAAAACATATTAAGACCACAGCAAGTAGTAGAACATTATCAAAATGTAGAAATAGCAGATTATTCTAAAGACATTGAATATAGTATTAATGAAATAGATAAGAGTCTAGGATCCTTAAAAACAACATCCATAGAATTAAAAGATACTATTAAAATGATAGAAACTGATTACAAAGATTTTCTAGATAATAAAGAAGTAAAAGAATTACTAGCAAACTTAGAAGAAGTATATGCATCTCTAAAAGAAAAAGAAGAAGATTTAATAAGAATAAAAGAACAACAAGAGAAAAACTTATCACTTCAAAAGGCTGCTTATGTAAAAAGAAGAGAATAAATAATTAACTGTAAAATTTTGTATAAAATTGTCTATTTATTCATAATGACAAGTTGATTATGATATAATATTTCAAGAGAAATGGAGTGACAAAGATGTTACTATTAACAAAAGCTATAGTTGCTATTATGCTGGGCTTTTTAATGTCTACTGGACTGGGCCTAATTTTAATACCATGTTTAAAAAAACTTAGAATAGGTCAAAAAATAAGTATATTTGTAGGAGAAACACATCGAAAAAAAGAAGGCACTCCTACTATGGGTGGTCTAATATTTATACTACCAACCATAATTGCAACAATTGCCTTAGTATTAATGGGAAAGATTCCCTATACATCTAATTTAGGTATAGTTTTACTAGTTTTTTTAGGATATGCCTGTATTGGTTTTTTAGATGATTTCCTATCTATTAGAAAAGGTAATAATGAAGGATTAACTACTTATCAAAAACTATTTATGCAAGTCTTAATTGCAATAGGCTTTTTCTATATTTATATGCGTTCTGGTGGTCAAACTTCCTGGGTAGTAGGAACACTCCATATTGATATAGAAATGGGTTGGTTATATGGCTTATTTATCTTGTTTGTTCTAGTAGGGGCATCAAATGCTGTAAATATAACAGATGGACTAGATGGTCTAGCCGGTGGCTTATCAGCGATAGCTTTTATAGCCTTTAGTTTAATATCACTAATGGTTGGTTTTGAAGATATAGGAATGTTTAGTTTAATACTTGTTGGTAGTCTTGTAGGTTTCTTAATATACAATACTTATCCTGCTAAAATATTTATGGGTGATACAGGATCTCTTGCTCTAGGTGGAGTAATGGGTGCAATCGCAATCCTAACTCATAGAGAATTAACTCTTTTAGTAGTAGCAAGTGTCTTTGTAATAGAAACACTATCCGTAATTATTCAAACAATTTCTTATCAATTATTTCATAAGAAGATATTCTTAATGACACCACTTCATCACCATTTTGAAAAACTAGGATGGAAAGAAAGTGATATCGTAAAACTATTCTGGGTATGTGGTTTAATATTATCAATGGCTGGAATTATATTCGGAGTATGGTTATAAAGTCCAAATAGGACTTTTTTTTATGCCCAAAACATATAATTTACAAGGTGATAAGTATGCTAAAGAAAATAGATAAAATTCTCTTCTTCACCAGTATTATTTTATCTTTACTTGGAATCATAATGATTTATTCTGCCTCTAGTATTTGGGCTGAATACAAATTTAATGACTCCTTTCATTATTTAAAATATCAAGCAATATTTTTTATAGTTGGTATAATTATCATGTTAATTATTTCTAAAATAGATTATAAAAATTACTATGAAAAAGCTAATCTTATTTTATCTATTTGCCTCATCTTATTAATACTTGTTTTAATACCCGGCATAGGTAGTATTAGAAATGGTTCCAGATCCTGGTTTGGTATCGGTCCCTTTGGTATTCAACCCAGTGAAGCTGCTAAACTTGGTTTAATCATTTTTACAAGTAAATATCTTTCTAAAAGTAATAAATTCTTAAAAAGTTATAAGCAAGGAGTATTTCCCATTCTTGGTATAACTCTTCTTATCTTCTTTCTTATAATGCTTCAACCCGATCTTGGAACAGGTGTCATTCTAGTTATGTCTATCATTTCTTTATTATTCATTGCCGGTGTCAATATGAAATTCTTTTTAGGTATGGGAATTCTTGGTCTAATTGGTATTACTATTTTAATAATAATTGCCCCATATCGTATGGATAGAATAACATCTTTTATAAATCCTTGGGAAGACGCTCTAGGTACTGGTTTTCAAATAATTCAAAGTTTATATGCCATAGGTCCAGGTGGACTACTTGGTACAGGTTTTCTAAACTCAGTCCAAAAACATTTTTATCTCCCAGAACCTCAAACTGACTTTATTTTTTCCATAATAGCAGAAGAGTTCGGAGTAGCTGGAGCTTTTATTGTTACCGGATTATTCTCCATAATTCTTTGGCGAGGTATAAAAATAGCTTTAAATTCTAAAGATTTATTTTCTAAATATCTCTCTTTCGGTATGATTTTTCAAATTATCTTTCAAACTCTCATGAACCTAATGGTTGTAATTGGTATGATACCTGTAACAGGTGTAACTCTACCATTCTTATCTTATGGAGGCAGTAGTCTTTTAATAACAATGTCATCTATCGGTATACTCCTAAACATTAGTAAATATCAAAAGTAGTCATGTCATCAAAAAAATAATAATAAATTAAGGAAGTAATTGAAAGCCATATGACAGAGATTTTATATCAGAAAATTTTGTTTCTATTACACAGCGATTAAAATTAGAAATAAAATATTTTTTATGTATTGTTTTTGTATAATTAATTATACTAATAATAGTACAATGTATTAAAATTTATATACATTATATTGACATAAATATAAAATGATTATACAATTAATTCAGAAATGAGGGATAATATGGAGTCATTAACTTTAAATGTTAGAGTAGATGCAAATGATAAAAAAAATTTTGAACAATTTTGCAATAGTGTTGGAATGAACGTTTCAACCGCAGTTAATATGTTTATTAAAGCAGTGTTAAGAGAGCAAAAATTACCATTTGAAGTAAAGTCTGATACATATAATAAAATAATATATGAAAAACTAAAAGAGGCAGAATTAGAAATGAATAATACGTCTAAAAGATATACCATAAAAGATATAGAAGAGAGCATGAATAGCATAATTGATAATGAATAGAGAATATAAATTAGAAATTTTACCAGTTGCCAAAAAAGATATAGATGATATTATACATTATATTTCTAATACATTAAAAAACAAAACAGCAACAGCTAACTTATCAATTAACTTTATAAAAAGTTTAAACAATATCACCGCTTTTCCTTATGGAATTCCTGAATATACTCCAACCTCAAAACTAACATACACATATAGGAGTGCCAAAGTAAAAAAGTTTCTTCTGTTTTATACCATAGATGAAAAAAGTAAAACAATAACAGTTGCTAGGGTTTTATATCAAAAAATGAATGTTAACAAAATTTTAGAATAAGTAATATTTTAACCAGCCTCAGCAATCCACAATCCCAATCCATACCAATAATCTAATTCTAAAAGGAGAATATACATGTCAAAAAATAATTATGAATTTCATAAAAATAATGAAACAGATACTATCTACTGGGTTAATAAAACAGATACGATAGGGGAACACTTATTTACCTTTGATAAAGAAAAAATATATAACTTATTTAAAGATTATCCTCACGAATTAACTAAAGAAGAAAAAGAAATATTTGATCGTGAAAATCCCTATTGGAAAGCTTTTTTTAAAGACAGAAATAAAGACTAAAAAAAGACCATCGTTTGGTCTTTTCATATTTTTATAAGTATAACTCCAATTAATATTATAATAGCAGCCACAATCTTTTGCACAAACTTGCTCTTATCATGATTAAATATAAACTCCACTAAAGCATTAAGTATCGCTGTAAGTGCAAATAAAGGAGCAACTATTGTAACACTTCCTAATTGATAAGCTCTAATAGAAGTATTTAACATTAATGCCCAACAAAAAGCTGCTAGAATAAATCTTTTCTTATCATACAAATTAAACTCACTATTAACTTCTCGTATCGAATGTTTTCCAAAAATAAATATTAAAATAGCAGGAATAGTAACTGTTATATATGTATAAAATGCTAAGTTAAAGTGATCTGACAAATCAACATTAATGAGCATTGCAACTGCAAACAAAAAGTTTGCAAAAAATGTCATTACAAAATACTTATTTATACTAAACTTTCCCTTATTATAAGTAAGTATTAAATTAGCAACAATTATTAAGATAGTGCCAACTATTTTATTTATAATTAATTCTTCTTTTAAAAAAACAAAGCCAAAAATAATCATAAATACTGTTGATAACTGTTTCATCATACTAAACGTAGAAGGATCAAGTCCATATCTTGCTTCAATATTAAGTCTATCTGTAACAGCATAAATTAATACAACGACCAGTAATGTAAGAATAATACTGCTATTAATTTGAAATTTAGTTTCAAAAAAAGGTATCATTAATAAAGAAAAGAGACCAGTAAAAATCTCCAAAAGTATTGTTAGAGATCCAGCATTTTTCATATGCCTATTTGCTAGTTTAAACTCTTGAGAAAATAAAACACTTGCTATCAAATACAAGATAACGAAAAATTCCCACCGATTAAATATCTCCATATAATCACCATAAAAATTATAACTTAATAATCTATATAAAAAAGCTCCATATACATAATTTGTCAAAAAAAGTATATTTTTAAAATATTAATTTATATTTTACTATCTAAAATAATCTGTTATAATAGGCCTAGGAGATGATATTTGTGAATATACCTTTTAAAAAGGCAAACATATTACTACCAAAGAGTTGTGATATGACAAAATGGAGCGTAGTTGCTTGTGATCAATATACATCAGAACCAGAATATTGGCAAGATGTAGAAGAAATAGTAGGATCTAATCCTTCAACGTTAAGATTAACTCTACCAGAAATTTATTTGGAAGAAGCTGATGTAGAAGAAAGAATTAAAAAGATTAATTCTAATATGGATGAACTAGTTACTAACGACTTTTTCAAAGAATATAAAGATTCTCTAATCTATCTAGAAAGAACTCAAGCTGATGGCAAAGTCCGTGAAGGTTTGATTGGTATGGTGGATTTAGAAGATTATTCTTATGAAAAAGATTCAACAACACTTATACGAGCAACTGAAAAAACTGTAATTGAAAGAATTCCCCCAAGAGTAAAAGTAAGAGAAAATGCCAAACTTGAATTACCCCATATTATGATTTTAATTGATGATGACAAAAAAGAAATTATTGAAAAATTAAAGCAAAAAGTAACAGAAAAAGAAAAAGTATATGACTTTGACCTAATGAAAAATGGTGGTCATATTAAGGGTTATGTTTTGAAAGACAAAGATGCTAACGAAACTCTTACTAAATTAGAAAAATTAGCCGATAAAGAATTATTTAATAAGAAATATAATCTAAAAGATAAAGAAGTACTATTATTTGCTATGGGCGATGGAAATCATTCTCTAGCAACTGCTAAAGCTTGCTATGAAAACCTAAAAAAGACTATGCCAGAAGATGAGTACTTAAAAAATCCTGTTCGCTATGCCTTAGTTGAATTAGTAAACTTACATAGTCCGGCTTTAGAGTTTGAAGCCATTCATAGAGTATTATTTAATGTAAATACTAAAGAGTTATTTAAAGAACTTGAAAAGTTCTATGATATTTCTTATGAAAAAACAGCTGGTCAAAAAGTTGACTTTGTAACTAGTGAAAAAGAAGGAACATTCTGGATTAAAAATCCAAAGTCAAATATACCAGTAGGTTCACTACAACTATTCTTAGATGAGTATTTAAAAAAACATGAAGGAAAAATTGACTATGTCCACGGAGAAGACGTTACTAAAGAATTAGGCCATAAAGCTGGAAATGTAGGTTTTATCCTAGAAGCCATGAGTAAAAATGAACTATTTAAAACAGTTACTCTAGACGGAGCATTACCAAGAAAAACTTTCTCAATGGGTCACAGTAACGATAAAAGATATTATCTAGAAGCAAGAAGAATAAAGTAGTAAAAAGAACTAAGAATAAGTATCACCAAAGATGCTTATTCTTTTATTATGAATAAAAACTATGTATAATAAAAACAAGGAAGTATGATGCCAAAATACTTAGATTTAAAAACTTCCTGTTAAAAATAACAACTACTATCATCAAACTATATAAAAGAAAATAAAGTTATCTTATTTTTCACAGAAACAAACTATGAAACAGGCACTAATGGTCTAGAGGAAAAAGTCGTTAAAATCATTTTTACTGCAAAATATCTTTACACTTTTACGAAAAGTAGACTCTATAACGCTGGTTTAGTAATTATTGAAGACATAAAGCCTACTGTTCTAGTACAATAGACTAATAAGATCTTGTTCACATAATTATCAAGAATTATAAAAATAAATAGTTTTTTCTAAATAATGTGTTACAATCTAAATGAAAATAAAATTCACAAAGGAGATAAGTATGTTAGAAGTAAGAAATGTTACTAAAAAATTTATAAAGAAAAATAAAAACAACCAAGTAGAAGAGTTTAAAGCAGATGATAATATATCATTTACTGCTAAAGAAGGGGAAGTCGTAGGAATAATTGGCCCTAATGGTGCTGGTAAAACAACTCTTCTTAGAATGATTGCTGGTATTATGGAACCAACATCAGGAGAAATTCTAATCGATAATAAAACATACCAAGAATGTATGATTGGCATTAAGAAAAAAATAGCCTTTCTATCTGGAAATACAAAATTATATAAAGATATTTCTCCCTATGAACTTCTAGAAATGGCTGGAAACTACTATGAAGTAGACCAAAAGACTTTAGAAAAAAGAATCAAAGCCATCGTAAAAAAGTTTAATATGTCTTCTTTTCTTAACCAAAAGATTTCAACTCTTTCAACCGGACAATATCAAAGAACAAGCATTGCACGATGCCTAGTACATAATCCAGATTATTACATTTTAGATGAAGCCACGTCTGGTTTAGATGTCATTTCTTCTAAGTCAATTCTAGACTTTATTAAAGAAGTGAAGAAAGAAAAGAAATGTATAATTTATTCAACTCATTATATGGAAGAAGCTGAAAATATTTGTGATAAAATAGTAATGATAAATAAAGGAAAAGTAATAGCTCAAGGTACCCCAACTGAAATTTGTAAAAATACAAAAACAACTAATTTAAGAGATAGTTTCTTTACTTTGATAGGAGATAATTATGAATAAGAAAATGGTAAAAATAACTATAAAAAAAGAATTAAGATCAATCTTTCGAGATAAGAAAACAGTTACCTTAATATTTGTTTTTCCATTACTAATAGCCTTCTTTATTTTCTTATTATCATCAACTTATGAAACTAGTGTTAATAATAAGGAAATATATAATGTAGCAATTAACTATGAAATAACTGATGTTGAAAAGAAGATAGTAAAGGAGAATCAACTAAAAACTAAGTATTATGATTCTCTAGATAAAATGGAAAAAGACTTTAAGAATTCTAAAGTATCAGCTTATGTTTATTATGATAAAGAAAAAAATACGTATACAATTTATTCAGATGAAGGAATGAAAGGTATGACTGCTTCATCATATATAACATCATATCTTGATGCTTACAATACCTATTTAGGAAACGAATATCTTCTTAAACATAATATTAATCCCAATGATGTATATAATAATTTCACTGTAAAAACAGAATTGGTTGAAGGTGAAAATTATATCTTACAAACAGTTTTATCTCTAGCTTTTACTTATGTAATAATTGCAATAGCAATGGCCTCATCTTCATTAGCAACATCCGCAACTGCAGTTGAAAAAGAACAAGGAACTCTAGAAACACTATTAACATTTCCAGTTACTAGTAAAGAATTAATAACTGGTAAATATCTAGCAACAGTAATTATGAGTTTATTTGCATCCCTTTTTGGCTACATTATAACTCTAGCTAGTTTAATAATTGCTAAAGGAAAATATAAAGTTTATGAAGATATAAATCTCTTTATAAATCCCGAAAACATTATAATTGGTATTCTGATCTGTCTAGCAGCTTCTCTTTTAATAGCAGGATTAGCAATCCTTCTAACAGCACATTCTAAAAGTTATAAAGAAGCTCAAATGGCTAGTCAAATTTTAACAATGATTACCATTATTCCTATGTTTATTTCTATGTTAAATATCCCTATAATATCTAAATTATATTATGTTATTCCAATACTTTCTCATGTACAAATACTAATGGATATTTTTACAACAAAAATAAGTTACAACAATATTATTTTATGTTTATTATCTTCAATAATAATTTCTATCATAATTATAGACATAATAATTAAAAAGTTTAAATCTGAGAAAGTCTTATTTAGCTAAAAAAATAAAGAAAGGTTCACCTTTCTTTTAATATGTATTAATGCTATAATAAAGAAGAAAAATTTCTAAGTTAAAAAGTAAATAAAAAGGAGTATTATTTATGAAAAAAATAGTAATAATTGGAGCTGGTGCTTCTGGTCTTATGACAGCCCTAACTACTAAAACTAAATTCAATGAAGTAATTTTACTTGAACGTAACAGTGAAGTCGGTAAAAAGATTCTAGCGACCGGAAATGGTCGTTGTAACTATTGGAATGCTGATCAATCACTAACTAATTATCATGGTACAAATAAAGAATTACTTTCTAAAATTATTACTGAAAAGAACTGCCAAGAAGTTCAAAATATTTTTACCAAGTTAGGTATTATTCCTAAAATAAAATCAGGTTACTATTATCCATCTTCTAATCAAGCAACAAGTATTAGAAATGCTCTTTTAACTGAATGTTTAGAAAAGGGTGTTATTATAAAAACAAATACTTATGTTACAAACACCTCCAAAAAAGACAATTTATTTATAATTGAAACTCAAACAGAAACCTTTAAAGCTGATATCTTAGTTATCACAACTGGAGCTAAAGCTTCTCCTAAAACTGGTAGTGATGGAAATGGTTACTTACTAGCTAAAAAATTCAATCATACGATAATCAACCCATTACCAGCCTTAGTTCAATTAAAAACAACAGGAGATTTTTTAAAGGCTTGGTCAGGTGTTAGAACTGATGTTAAAGTATTCTCCAGAGAAGATAATAATATAATTGGAGTAGAAGAGGGAGAAATTCAATTAACTGATTATGGCGTATCTGGTATTTGCATTTTCAATTTATCAAGTCGTATCGCAAGAGGTCTATCACAAAATAAAAAAGAAGAATTAATAATTAATTTTCTTCCTTTCATTGAAGGCTCCGCTAAAGAATGGTTAGAAGAACGAGAAACATATATTACTAAAGCAACAATTTCTAAACAATTAGAAACAATACTAAATTATAAATTAGTTCAAGTAATTTTAAAACTAAGTAAAATTAATCCAAACACTTATTATGAAGATTTAACCTCTTTAGAAAAAACAATTCTTTTAAAAAATCTAACTAATTTTACCATTCAAGTTACTGGAACCAATTCATTTGATAATGCCCAAGTAACATCTGGCGGTATTCCCCTAACAGAAGTAAATGTAGAAACTATGGAGTCTAAACTAATTAAAAATTTGTATTTTTCTGGTGAAATACTAGACGTAGATGGTAAATGTGGTGGCTATAACCTTGGCTTTGCTTGGTTAACTGGTCTTATTGTTGGAAGAAATATAGGTGATAAAAATGCTAAGAATTCATAACATAAAAATAAAAGTAGAAGAAGATTCAACACCTAAATTATTAGAAAAGATCGCTAAAACTCTTAATCTATCAAAAGACTCAATAGAAAAGTTAACCATTCATAAAAAAAGTCTTGATGCTAGAAATAAGAGTGAAATATTTTATATTTATGAAGTCGATATTAAAGTTCCAAATGAAGAAAAACTTTTAAAAAAATATGCTTCTTCTGATATTTATAAAACACCAATCGAAGAATATTCTTTTCCTAAAGAAAAGGCCAATATTGAAAGTCCTATAATTGTAGGAAGTGGTCCAGCTGGTTTATTTGCTGCATATATTTTAGCAGAACATGGTTATAAACCAATTATAATTGAACAAGGTGAAAAGGTAGAAGAACGTCTTAAATCAATTGAACAATTTTTTAAAACTGGAAAATTAAATCCTAACTCAAATGTTCAATTTGGAGAAGGCGGAGCGGGTACATTTTCTGATGGTAAACTAAATACTCTAGTAAAAGACAAAGAGTTTAGAGGCAAAAAAGTTTTTGAAATATTTGTTGAAAATGGTGCACCAGCTGAAATAATGTATTTAAAAAATCCTCATATTGGAACAGATCTTTTAAGAACAGTTATTATTAATATGCGTAATAAAATGCTATCTCTAGGAGTAACAATCAACTATAACACTAAACTAACTAATCTAATTATAAAGGATAATACGCTAGAAGCAATTGAGGTAAATAATTCTAAAATAATACCTTGTAAAAACCTCCTTCTAGCAATCGGTCATAGTGCTAGAGATACTTTTTACATGCTAAATGAAAATAATGTATCTATGACATCTAAAGCCTTTGCAATAGGGCTTAGAATAGAACATCCTCAAGATATGATTAATATTAGTCAGTATGGAGAAAAGTATGCTAAAATGCTTCCTCCGGCCAGTTATAAATTAACCTATCAAACTAAAGATAATAGAGGAGTCTATTCATTCTGTATGTGTCCGGGAGGATATGTTGTAAATGCCTCTAGTGAAGAAGGACTTCTTGCTATAAACGGTATGAGTAATCATGCTCGTGATAGTAAAAATGCTAATAGTGCTCTAGTTGTAACTATTACTAAAGATGATTTTGGAAATAATCCCTTATCCGGAATAGAATTTCAAAGAGAGTTAGAAAAGAAAGCGTATAATCTTGAAAATGGTAAAATACCAACTCAGCTTTTAAAAGACTTTTATGCTAATAAAAAATCAACATTCCTAGGAAACGTTGAAGTAATTACTAAAGGTTCATACGCTCTAAGTAATTTAAATGACATCTTACCACCATATGTATCATCATCTATTAAAGAAGCTATTCCCAATTTTGCTACCAAAATAAAAGGCTATGACCGTGAAGATGCAATTCTTTTAGGAATAGAAAGTAGAACCTCATCTCCTGTTCGCATCATAAGAGATGCCTCTGGTATGAGTAACATAAAAGGATTATACCCCGTAGGAGAAGGTGCAGGCTACGCCGGAGGTATCACAACAGCAGCCATGGACGGTTTAAAAATAGCCGAACACTTAATTAATAATAATTATTAATCTGCACTTTAAAAAAAACTTAAAATATGTTATTATAATGTCAATTGATTAATGTAGCTAATCAATTAGGAAGAGAGATAAAATGGAATATTATTTATTAACAATACTTGCTTTTATAATAACTATCACTGCCCAAATATTTGTAAATGGTAGTTACAGTAAAACAAGAAAAATTAAAAATAAACATAATTTAACTGGTGAAGAAGTTGCAAGAACCATTCTTGATAAAAATGGCCTAAGAAATGTCCAAATAGAAGAAGTACATTCTACTCTTGGTGATCATTATGATCCAACAACTAAAACTGTTCGCTTATCAAGTGACATCTATCGTAATACTTCAATAGCATCAGCTTCTGTAGCAGCTCACGAATGTGGTCATGCCATTCAAGATAAAGATGATTATACTTTTCTAAGAATAAGACATGCTCTTATTCCTGTCGTAAACTTCTCATCATATGCAGGTTACATAGCCATTGTAATCGGTTGTATCTTTTCGAGTATTAATTTAATCTGGGTTGGTATTTTAATGGAAATTATTATCTTACTTTTCCAATTAATAACACTACCTGTAGAATTTAATGCTTCATCTAGAGCTCTAAAACAATTAGAGGAATTAAATTTATTAGAAAAAAGTGAAATAAAATATTCACGTAAAATGCTAAAAGCTGCTGCTATGACTTATGTCGCATCAGTTGCTGCTGCTGTTTTAGAAATATTAAGATTACTCCTAATATTTAATAGAAATAATGACTAGTATTTCATCAATTGAAATACTTTTCTTATGCAAAAAATAAAGTGAACCAACAGTCGTTTGGAAAAAAATAAAACTTATGCTATTCTATATTTAAATAACAAAAAATAGAGGAGTAATAGAATATGAATCAAGAAAAAATAGGTAAATTAATCACAGAATTACGTAAAGAAAAAAAACTAACTCAAGAAGAATTAGGAAAGAAATTAGGTGTAACAAAAAACGCTGTAAGTAAATGGGAAAGAGGAATTTCTTTAATGGATATGTCCCTCTTAAAACCTCTAAGTGTAGTTCTAGATATCTCTATCGTTGAACTATTAAATGGAGAAAAAATATCCCAAGAAAAACTAAATGAAAAAACAGAAGAAGTAGTAGAAAATACCATTGATTATAGTCAAAAAGAAATAAAGAAAAATAAATATATAAATATAGCTCTAACAACTCTAATAATCATCATAGTATTAACACTAAGCTTTTTCACTTATAAATTAATTCTATTAGATAGATATACATTTAAAGAACCAGATAATGTAAAAGAAGTAGTCGAAGGACTAAAAATAAAAAAAGAATTAAAGATATATAAAAGAACTATCTCTGCGGATGAATATTTACAAATTGATGATATAAAATTACGGAATGATTTTAAAGCCTATGAAAGAGAGGAACAACCAGGTCTAAAAACTATTAACTATACATTGAAAGAAAATGATAAAACAAAAAGTCGTTTTTCCTTTTCTAAATCATCTCAATATATTGATATATTTGTAAGTAATGATATTAATTTTTATATTTCCAAAGATTATAACGTTACTTGCCCTGAAAGTAGTTTTACATATGCTGACCGAAAATATTTTCTTCTAAAAAACGATATAAATGATGATGTTGACTACATTAACTATGTCCGAAAAAATTACTTTATAAAAAACAATATTTTAATGAATAAACGTACTCTTATGGAAAATTTTGCTTTTAACTTGTTTACAGCGACAATTATTCCAAATGTAGAAAGTATAACTCTAATTACTGGTGATTATCGTGG
>ERZ1023658.116-NODE-116-length-32503-cov-13.489368_pt1 | contig 32503 bp, 16 predicted proteins | sample MGYA00380339_ERZ1023658 | MGnify/ENA primary metagenome ERZ1023658 (study PRJEB33179, sample SAMN07448981) | human gut metagenome | biome: Human-gut; feature: Human associated habitat; material: Faeces | host: Homo sapiens | place: India: Bhopal | collected... | reverse complement strand
ACAGCCATGGGTATCAAGCGTCAGTCGGAGACCCTTACCTACTCGGCTCAGACCGTAGGCGGAAAGGACGTCAACGACATCAAGTCAATCAACATGATCAACTCGCTGCAGGGCAAGAGCGCAGGTCTTCAGATTACGCCTAACTCTACCGGTGCGGGCGGTTCTTCAAAGATTTTGTTCCGCGGCAACAAGTCAATCTCTGGTAGCAACCAGCCGCTCATCGTCATCGACGGTGTGCCGACAATGACCAATACCGCAACCTCTCAGGTATCAAGCGACTACGGTGGCGAGCGCGACGCAGGTGACGTTATGTCTACCATCAACCCCGACGATATCGCTTCTATCACACTTCTGAAGGGCGCTGCCGCTTCAGCTCTCTACGGTGCGGTGGCTGCCAACGGCGCCATCATGATCACCACAAAGCAGGGCATGGCAGGCAAGGTGAAAGTGAACGTATCGAGCAACACCACAATGGAGGTTCCGATGATTCTGCCCGAGTTCCAGAACACATACGGCGCAGGCGCTGACGGCACATTCTCTTGGGGCGACAAGCTCAGCAAGGCTTCCAAGAACTACGCTGAGTCGTTCTTCCGCACAGGCTTCACAACCAACAACACCGTATCGCTCTCGGGCGGTAGCGAGAACTTCAAGGGCTACTTCTCTTACGGCAACGTGTTCTCTCACGGCATGACTCCTGAGAACACATACCGCAGCCACAACCTCAACACTAAGGTAGATTTCAAGGTGCTCAACAACGTATACGTCGACTTCTCGGCTAAGTACAGCAACCAGTACTCTAAGAACCAGGCTGCTGCCGGCTACCTCTGGAACCCGCTTACAGGCGTATACCTCGCTCCGCGCGGCATCGACTGGGACTACTACAAGGACAACTACGAGGTTTACGACCCCGCACGCGGCTGCAACGTACAGAACTGGACCAACACCGAGCTGCAGCAGTTCGGCAACCCGTACTGGATGCTCAACCGTCAGACTCCTATCTCTAAGCGCAACCGCTATGAGTTCGGCGGCTCTATCAAGTGGGACATCACTGCCGACCTCAACATCCAGGGACGTATGCGCTACGAGCGCGGCGAAGAGCAGTTCATCCACAACGCATACGCTTCGTCTGTAGGCAACCTCTACAAGATGGGACGCATGAAGAACAACCGCTACTTCAGCGACCAGCTCTACGGCGACGTGCTCATCAACTACAACCACACTTGGAACGACTGGGGCCTCACAGCTACAGCAGGCTCAAGCTTCACCAAGACCAAGACCGCACACGTAGACCTCTGGGGCGAGGGCGAACAGTACAAGTCGCCGGGCGACGGCAACATCTACTATCCGAACATATTCACTCCGAACAACTTCTATGGCAACTTGTCGAAGTATGGCAGCGGCGACGCTATGGAGACAGAAAAGCGCCTCAACGCCGTGTTCGCAACAGCTCAGGTATCCTTCAAGGAGGCTGTATTCCTCGACCTCTCAGCACGTAACGACTGGTCGTCAGCTCTCGCATTCACCGACGGCTGCTCGTTCTTCTACCCGTCAGTAGGCGCCAGCGTACTGCTCAACAAGCTCGTGCCTATGGGCGAGCAGGTGAACCTCTTCAAGTTCCGCGGTAGCTACTCAATCGTAGGTAACGACGTGCCTATCTACATGTCTAACCCACGCTACACTCTCGGCGAGTCGGGCTCTATCTCAGCTCCCGACAAGGCTGCGTTCCGCACATTGAAGCCAGAGAAGACCCACTCTATCGAGGTAGGTTTCGACGGTACATTCTTCAACAACCGTCTCGACTTCTCTCTTACATACTATAAGACAAACACCAAGAACCAGTTCTTCTCTGTTTCGGCTCCTTACGAGAGCGGTCTGCGCAACCGTTACGTCAACGCCGGCAACGTACAGAACCAGGGTATCGAGGCATCTATCGGCTGGCATCAGCAGTTCAACCCCGACTTCTCTTGGTCTACCAACTTCAACATCTCTTACAACGAGAACAAGATCAAGGAGCTCGTAGAGGGCTTGGAGAACGGTCTTACCATCGCTTCTTGGCAGGGCGCTAAGGTAGTGCTCAACGAGGGCGGCTCTTACGGCGACCTCTACGTACGCCAGATCAAGCGCGACGAGGCAGGCAAGCCGGTCAAGAACGACAAGGGCGAACCTATCCTCATGGGCGACAACGTTGACGAGATGAAGTATGCAGGCAACATGAACGCAAAGGTGAACTTCGGTTGGACAAACACATTCCACTACAAGGACTTCACATTCTCATTCCTCATCGACGGTAAGTTCGGCGGCAGAGTGCTCTCTGCAACTGAGGCTACTCTCGACGGTTGGGGCGTTTCAAAGCGTTCAGGCATCGCACGCGACGCAGGCAAGGTTGTGGTTGACGGCGTAGAATTCGACCCGCAGACTTGGTACACAACAACAGGCTCTTCTAACTTCAACAACTCTTACGCTACAGAGTTCTACGTATACAAGGGCACGAACGTACGTCTGCGCGAGATGAGTCTCGGCTACACCTTCCGCAACCTCTTCGGCAACGGCAAGAACCTCACTGCTGCGCTCATCGCACGCAACCTCTTCTTCTTCTACAAGGACGCTCCTTGCGACCCGGACGTATCAATGGGTACCGGCAACGGTGTGCAGGGTGTCGACATCTTCAACCTCCCGTCGGCAACAAGCTTGGGTCTGAACCTGAAGTTGAACTTCTAATTTTTGAGCGAGTAAAAACAAGTTTTACAACCGTTTAAAATCTAAGGAAATATGAAAAAGAGAAATATATTCGCGGTGTCATCAATGCTGGCACTGGCTGTGATGAGCAACGGAATGTTAAGCTCATGTACAGACGATTTCGAAAATCTGAATACAAACAAGACGCAGGTAGACCCGGGCGATCTGCCGTTCGCAGCACAGTGTGCCGAGGCAATGAACTATTGCTACCCGCCTCACCAGAACATGTTCCAGTTCTGGACAAACCTTACCATCGACCTCTACGGTGGCTACTTCCAGACACCTCACGGCAACTTCACCAACTGCGATATGGGTGAGAACCGCGGACACAGTGGCGGTATGTACGAGAACTACTATCTGCATATCTTCAACAACACACGCCGCAACATCGCCAACCTCGACAAGCAGGAGAATGCCGGACTGGCTGGCACAATGCGCATCGTGCAGGCTGTAGGCACTATGCAGGCTACAGACGCATACGGACCGCTCGCCTACTCGTCTATCATCAACGCCGAGAGCGAGTCTACCTACCGCTTCGACAGCCAGCAGAAGCTCTATGAGCAGATGCTCGACGACCTCGACAAGGCTATCGCCGGACTGCAGAAGATGGACGACACAGAGAAGGCTTCGCTCGCTACATACGACACATGGGGCGGTGGCGACCCGGCTATCTGGGTGCAGATTGCAAACACCATGAAGCTGCGCATCGCGCTGCGCCTCTCTAAGCGCGAGAGCGAGATGGCTGCCGACGGCTACGACCTCAAGGCTATCGCTACGGCTGCTGCTGCCAACACCCTCGCCGTTTCGGGCAAGGACATCGTCGTTAAGGACCAGAGCAACGAGCTGAAGCGTATGTTCGACTGGCAGGACTGCGGCATGAACGCTAACCTCGTAACTCTGATGGTGGGCATGAACGACCCGCGTCTGCCTCTGTACATGACAAAGAATGCTGACGATATCAAGAACGAGAAGGGCGAAGTGACACCTAAGAACTCTGTTTACTGCGGCATCCGCTACGCAAGCGGCATGGCACAGAAGGGTTCTGACGGCTCGTACGGCTACAAGATGTCGCAGTGGGTTGGCGCTTACAACACTCCGCTGCCTATCTTCAAGGCTGCCGAGGCTTACTTCCTGCTTGCCGAGGCTAAGCTGCGCTGGAACATCGGTGCTGAAAGCGTAAAGAGCCTCTACGAGAAGGGCATCCGCCTCTCTATCAAGAACGAGCTTGCTTATAAGGGTTCGTTCGCTGGCATCGAGAACATCAGCGACGCCGACATTGACGCTTACATCAACGGCACAACCGGTCAGGCAGACTACGTTGATCCGGGCAACTCGGCTAACAACTGCAAGGCTGTCAACACGCTCGGCGTGAAGTGGGACGACGCTGCAAGCAAGGAAGACCAGCTCGCACGCATCCAGACTCAGAAGTACATCGCTCTCTTCCCGCTCTCTAACGAAGGTTGGGCTGAGCAGCGCCGCACCGGCTATCCGAAGTTCTTCGTAGCTTTGGTAAACAAGAGCAACGGTGCTGTCGACACTCAGGAAGGCGTTCGCCGTGTTATCTACAGCAGCAATGCTTACGACACCAACGCAGAAGGCGTAAAGGGTGGCATCGAGCTTCTCGACAAGGAAAACACCAGCAAGAAGGGTATCTCTGGCGATAAGGGCGGCACACACCTCTGGTGGGACAACGCTAACAAGGGCAACTTCTAAGCGTCAGCTACAGAATAACTAAAAAAACGGAGGTATCCCTGCCTCCGCCACAGCGGGCTGGTTTCATTATTTTTTTATTGCAGTCCGGTAAAACACAAAAGAGCATAAAAATCCTCCCCGAAGCCCCGTAAAATAGGACTTCGGGGTTTATTTTTTCAAAAGTAAGCCCCCTTAATCGAAAAGACTTGGTTCTGGTGGTGCTTTTTGCATCTTCTTTGCAAGGAAATCAGTCCAAGTTTTTTCGGGATTTTCCATGAATGCGATAAAATCGACGTAGTACATGAGCATAAGTCGTACCATGGTAACAACCTGCGAGAATGCACAGTGCCTCTTGATGCTTCTTGACAGAACTGTTATCAGCAGATTTGCAATCATTCATACATATATTCGCTTCCCCTTCGACTTGCCCGTATCTTAGAAAGGATAGCCCACGGCGAAGTGGAGGCTTTGCGCGTCCTTGAACTTGCCCACGTTGTAGAAGCCGTTCTTGTATGGCACGTGGAGCCCCACGCCCCAGTCGAGGCGTATGACGAGAAAGCCCATGTCGTAGCGCAGGCCGGCGCCAGTGCCCAACGCCATTTCCTGAAGGGCGTTTTTCATCTTGAACTTTCCTCCTGTGCGATAGTCGTCTTTCATCTTCCACACGTTGCCGGCATCGAGGAAGAGCGCGCCATAGAGGTTACCGAAGAGGCGTGGGCGGTATTCAAGGTTGGCCAGGAACTTTATGTCGCCTGTCTGGTCGAGGTAATAGACGCCTGCCGAGGCCGCGTCGTGGTAAGAGCCTGGGCCTATCGTCCTCACCGTGAAGGCGCGTATGGAGTTGGCGCCACCCACGTAGAACTGTTCGGAGTAAGGCGCGTCCTCAGAGTTGCCGTAGCTCCAAACGACACCCGCGTCGACGTGTCCCACGAGGGTGGAGTGGTGCGAGAGCCGCCACGTCTTCACCAGTTCTGTCTCAACCTTGAAGAATTGTGCGTATGGGTTGTTGAACATCTCCTTGTTCTTGTCGCCCCATTTCTTTCCTGCGGCGAGATAGCCGAGCGACAGGATGTTTCCCGACTCCGACACCGTGGTCTGCCACCACAAGGGATTCTTCAGCTCGCTGGGCGACGTGTAGGTGTAGACATACTGCATGCGCGGTATGAACTGGTTGCGCATGGTGTAATAGAGATATGGGTTGGCGTTGAGCACGGAGTCGAACTCCGCCGACGAGCGCCGCATGTAGTCGTAAGAGAAGTTGAGGGGCGAGAATTGGTGTCGGCTTTGGGCCGATGTCTGTAACTCATAGGTCCACTCACCCGACACGATATGCCGCGTGAAGAACGACGACCGCCTTACGATGTCGGACGAGAACTTCAGTTTCGTGGATAGCTGTGGAATGTATTGCGTGCGTATGGCTCGCCTTATGAGCCTCTGCCTGACTTTCGACGCCCATGGCATGATGAGGCGCGGGAAGGTGAGCGAGGCATCGATGCCATATTCATAGCTGTTGAGCTTCGACCCCGTGTTTTCCGCCTTGTGTCCCGTTTGCCATTCATAGCTGCCCTTAAGGTTGATGTCGAGCAGCTCGCCTCCGCGGAACGCGTTGCGCTTGGTCAGACCGACGGTGACGCCCGGGCCCACGCGGTTGTTGGTCTTGCCCGTGAGGTTGCCTTGTACGTAGAAGTCGTAAGGCTTGTCGAAGATGAGGTTGAGGTGCAGGTCGAGCGTGTCGGCGCGCCCAGTGGTGTCACGGGGCGCGAAGTTGAAGTCCACCATTGAGAATATGCCCGTTGCAGCCAGCTTGTTAGCGCTCTCCTTGTGGTTGAAGTATCTGTAAGTGGCTTTTGGCATGAGCCGCATGTTTTTCAGTATGGTGCTGAACTTCACAGGCGGCTTCTTGCCATTGAAGCGTATGGTGAAGTCGCGGTGGCTCAGGCTGTCGTTCAGCGCGTCGTTGTAGCTCTTGTGCATGTCGATGTTCACCTTTCCGATGGTCCATTTTCTTTTTGCCATCGACGGAATGTTGCTTATCTCCTGGAATCTCAGCAGAGCCTTGCCGGGCACGCTCACGGTGTCGGCCAGATAGGAGGCGTAGGATGGCTGGTAATAGAAATAGCCATTGTTGCGGAATAGGTTGCTTATGCGCGACCGTTCGCCGTCGAGAGCCGTCACGTCGAACGGGTCGCCATTGTGTATCTTAGCCTTCGACGCGGTGCTTGCCAGCAGGCTGTCGGCCGATTCGGGGAAGCCTACGTATCGCAGGGAGTCGACGGTGAACAGTGGTCCCGTCTGCACGTCGTATCTTATCTTCGCCTTCTTGGGGTTGCCTTGTTTCAGCACCTCGTATTCCACGTTGCCGCGGAAATATCCGTGCGCTTGCAGCACGAGCTTCGCCACCTTGGCGCGCAACCCCGGGTTCACCCACGACATGAGCACTGGGTTGGAGCCAAAGCTCTTGAGCATCCATCGCGAGAAAGCGTCGTCCTTGCCGGTGAACTCGTTCCATACCCACAGGCCAATAGGGAAGGGCGAGCGTATGCCCGACCCGAATATCGCGCCGTTGGGCGCCGTGGCAAGGGCGGCGTCAATCTCCTCCTTGGTCGAGGCGAAGTGGCTGTCTTTTTTGTCGGTGACGTAGTTGATGTTTTCCACTCCCGTGAAGAGCTGGTCGTCTTCGGGTATGCTCTTTGTCGACGAGCAGGCCGAGAGAAACGCCACGATAGGCAATAGGCATGCTATATACTTGTTTTTCATTATTTGCGCTGTGTTTTGTTTTCGCTTCCGCTCTTGGTGGAATCTGCCTTAGCGGTTTCAGCCTTGCCGAGCTTGAAGATGTCGGAAAGCGAGTTCATCTTCTTTCTCCACAAGAAGCCACCGCCGAAGCGCGACACGTTGCCCTCCAGCCAATCGTAGCTGTCGCGCACGTAGAAGAGGTTGAGATACATGTTAGACACGGGCGACACGCGGTATTCCACCGAAACGTTGTCGAAGAAGGTCTCGTTGGTCATGGCCGCGTCGGCTCCCGACGACAGTTTGCCGCCGACGCTCAGTTTCAGCCTGTTGTTCCAGAATCTGCGCGCGAACTTGAATGAGTAGTCGGTATGCAGCTGGCCCGTGCCGGTGAAGCTGTTGTCTATGCCGAAGCCGACGTCGAGGGTACGCAATGCCTTGCCCGATATTTGGTTTATCTGCGAGTTGAGGAAGGCGGAGAGCGCGGAGTTCATAGAGAAGCTCGACGTGTTGCCATCGGCGAGATACATGCCGGTGGTGAGCATCGCCACGGCCTGCTTGCCGCGTTCCTCCACCGTCATGGCCTGGAGCTGGTTGTGGATGGTCATGTCCTCTGGCGCGTCGATGGTGAACTCCAGTCCCATGTTTTGAAGCGTCTTCGACACCTTCACGCCGCACGTGAAGTTCACGACACGGCCATTGCCCGACGACGTGCCGACGGTCGACTTGGTGGTCTCCGTGGCGGTGAGCGACAGGCGCGGGTTCATTGGGTCGCCCCTGAACTCTATGTAGGAGCCTTGGTCGATGGTGAACGTCTTGAGAGGAATGACGGGAAGCTCGTATTTCATCTCGCCACTGTTGATGGTGTACCTGCCTCGCAGCGTTATGCCGTCGGAGTTGTTGTATTGCATTCGCATCTCTCCGCCGCCAATCACGTCGACATAGTTCGACTTCGAGGCGTTGAGATAACAGTCGATGTGCGCGCCCTCGTCGATGTTGAGCGACAGGTCCACGTTGAGTCCGGTGAGCGGAGGCTGGCTTATCTCGTCCTTGGTGGTGTCGCTGAAGTTGGTAAACTCCACGAGGTCTTTCAGCTGGTCGTCGGTGTTGAGCGGCGAATCCTTGAGGTTGTATTTCAGGTCCGTCGTGCCGAGCACGTCCACCTTACCCCTGACGTGCAAGTTGTCGATGAGTCCTTGCGCCGTGCCGTTGAAGTTGACAAACGCCTTGCCGTAAGCCTCGGAGCGCGCGTTCTCCTTCGAGTCGATGAGCAGGTAGTTGCTGGTGCGCATCCTCACGTTGACCATCATCCTCGACAGGTCGGCGAAGTCGATGGAGCCGGAGATGTTGAGAGGCGAGTCGTTGTGGGCGAACACCTCGAAGTTCTCCAGCACGACGTGGCTGTCTTTTATGCTCACCGGGTCGTTGGCGAACCTTACCTCCATGCCGTAAGGCTCGGAGAACAAGCAGCACGAGTCGAGAAACAGCTCGCCGTTGGCGTTGGGTTGCGCCGGCGAGCCTTTCAGCGCGAGCGTTCCCTCGGCGTAACCCTTGAAGCCGAAGAGCCCGTCGGGCACGAAGCCGTTGATGAAGTCCATTGGCATGTGCGTCATGTCGAGCGTGGCGTCGAGCACGCCTTTGCCCACCGAGAAGTAAGTGCCCTGGAGCGTGCCGAGCTCCTCGCCGTCCTTGGTGATGATGCCATCCACGTAGTGGCCGCCGCCCGGCTTTGGCATGTAAGTGAACTCCGTGCCCACGTTGCCCAAGGCGCAGCTGTTATATGTCATCTTGTCCACGTTGACCGACGAGGCCATGGTCAGCTCCTCCTTCGTTTGCGTGAGGTGGATGTCGCCGTCGAGCACGCCCGTGATGTTGGGCGCGTAAGGAATGACCGCCAGTATCTTGCCTATGTCGAGCCTGTGGAGCGAGGCCGTGATGTCTTGCAATGCCTCAGGGTCGTTGTCGTCGCTGTATATCTGCAGTCCGGTTCCGTCGCTGGCCGTGAGCTTCACGTCAGCCTTTACCCGACGGTTGTCGCCAAGGAAGATATAGTTGCTGTCGTTTACCTCAAACGCCTTGTAGCCCAGTATGGGCTTGTCGTCGAAGATGCGCAGGTTGATGCCACCCGGCTTCATCTCCGCCATCAGGCTCAGGCTGACGCCCAGCTTGCCGCTGGCGTCGTATACGCGGGGCTTTATCCACGTGCCATGGCCGGTGATGGCGCCGTCGAGGAAGGCGTGGAACGGCAACTGGCTCTTCTTGCCGTTGTGCACCTCGAGGTTATAGGTCATGTCGCGTTGCGCCGACGACAGGTTCAGCCGCGCGGTGTCTATGGCCATGCTGTCCACCACTATGCCTATCGCCTCAGCGAAGCCGTTGATGCCGCGGGATGGCGACGACGTGACATCCATGTTGATGGTCTTGAAGTCGAGGCCGTAGTGGTGGAGAATCTGCGCCACGAAGTTGTCGGTGCCCGTCTGCAATGCCAGTTGCAGCTGCGGCAGTCGATGGCGCAATCGCTCTTGGTCAATGTATTTGTCCTTTATCTGCCGTTGCAGCTCTGCCATGAAAGGCGTCACGGCCTTGAGCAACTTCTCGTAGCCGCCAGAGGCATGGAGGTTGAGATGGAAGTCGTTGCAGTCGGCAATGGCGCGAGTGGTGTCGCTGTTGGTGTAGATGTCAAGCGTCACGTCGTTGGGGCGCAGGTGCCTGTTGCCGTTCCTGACGGTGATGTCGGAGAACAGTCCTTCAACCTTGTAAAACTTGTCGAGATTGGTTGCCACGTCCACTTGTCCGCACACCAACACGGTTGTCGGCTCGTCGACGACGTGTAGCCTCTGCAGGTCGATGTGCGAGAGGTCGGCGGTGAGCGTGCACGCGCTGGCCTTGTGTTTGCCGATGCGCAGGGCCGAGAGCAAGGCGTCGAGACCTATCTTGCCTTTCAGGGCCTTGTTGCGGCAATCGGCGTTTGCCGTGAGGTGGCCACCGTTGAGGCTCGCCGTGAGGTTGATGCCATCGAGATTGTATTTGCCATATCCCAAGGCTTTTATGTCAACTGCCGCGCGCAGGTTGGTGGTTGGCGCGAAGAAGTCGGTGCCGCTGCCGTGGGCCGTTATCGAGCCGGTGAAAGGATGCACGGGCTGGTGTTTCAGGAAGTGGGCTATTGGCAGTCGGCGCGCCTTGATGTTGGCGTTGTAGGCCATGCGTTTCATGTCGAGGGCCAGCGTGCCCCCGATGGAGCCGCCACCTTGCGAGGCCGAGAACTTCGTGGCTATCCGCTTGCCATCCAGCTTCACGTTGCCGCGCAAGCCGATGCCGCGCGGTATGTTGATGTTCGACGTGACGCTCTTCGGCAACAGCGGCGTGACAAAGGATAGGTTGCTGGCCGTGGCGTTGACCGTCATGTCGGCGCGGAGGCTCGCCAAATTCGTCACGTTGGCTACGAAGCCATCAGCGTTTACCTTCATTATTCCAGGCATGGCGAGGTGCAAGCCGTTGACGTGCAGGCGGTGCAGGTTGCCGCCGGCCTTGCCGTCGACCACGATGGGCACGCGAGGCCACACGCGGCGGACGTAGCGTGGAATGTAAGGCGAGGCGAGGGTCAGCAGGTCTTGGCTGCCAAGGCTTCCGTGCATGTTGACGGAGAATGCGCCCGTGCTGTCGGCAGGCAGGTCGGTGGAAAAGGCATTCATGTCCATCTTGAAGGCCAGCAATATGTCGGACGAAGGAGTCTTCAGGCGCAGGTCGGGCAGGGCGATGCCCATGCTGTCCATGTTGAAAGGCCCTTTAGCGTTGGCAACGGTTAGTCCGCATTTCTCATGAAACGCGGCGGCGAGAATGTTCAGCTTGATGGTAGGTGAGCAGAAGAGTAGCGAGTCTATTTTTAGCCGCAAGGCGTCCAAGGCGATGTGGTTGGGGTCGAATCCTGCCTTCTCCACCGCGGATGGTTGCTTGTCATAGTTGAGCCAACCGCCCGCCCAGTCGATATGCCTCACGGAGTATAGGTTCTTGAAGAGATCCATGAAGACGCCCTGCGCCTTGCCCTTCTGCATGAGCAGCGCCACGGAGATGGTGTCGCCCGGGGTGCGAAGCGCGAAGGCGGTGTTGCGAATGTTCAGCTCGTCGAGATTCACCTTCCAGAAGTTTTGCTTGGCGGTGTCTTTCTTCGCCGTGTCGGAAAGCTCAACAAGCAGGTTGGCGTCGTTCAGTATCGCGCGGTTCACCCTCACGTGCTCTTTCGACAGGTCTATGCCATGCGCCTTGACCTTCAGTTCGCCAACCTTTCCGCTGACGCGCACGTCGCTGATGAAGTGGGTGGTGTTGAGCTGCATGTCGCGCAGCGACAGTTCGTCCACCATCACCTGCTTGTGGAGTAGCGGCAAGAGTTGCACGTTGGCCACGGCGCGCGATACTATCGCCACCGTGTCGGTCTTGCCCTTCACCGAGTCGTTTGGCTCGAAGGCGCGCACGTCGTCGAGGGCGAGGTCGAGAGGAAAGGCGAGCCTCACGTGGCCAACGCTGATGCTCATGCCAGTCTTTTCCGAGGCTATGGCCGTGGCTTTAGACACCGCCCAGTTTTGGAAAGGAGGGAAGTAAAGCAGGAGCGACAAGGCTATGACCACGACTACGGGCACCGCCACGGCAATGCCTGTGTATCTGATCGCTTTTTTGAGGTTAGGTCTTATAGTGTTCGGCTTTTTGGAATCTTCCGCCATATAACTTAAATCTTTTGTTTTATATTGCAAACTTACGCATTTTTTCCTGAATATTAGGTTGATAGTATATAAAAAATGATGAGTTGTGAAGATTAGAATATAAAAAACCGCATTGCGCTTTTCCTTTTTGAAAAAAAACGGCTGACGGTGTTGCCAACAGGCAAAAGGCTCGTGTGCGCATGGTGGCAGTCATGGATTTTTGCCATATAATAACACAAAAAGAGGTCACCGGAAACCAGCGACCTCTTTGAGTATGTGGGAAGAAGATAGTTTTTGTTTATCCGAAATTGTCGTACATGATGCTCTCAGGCTCCACGCCAAGGCTGTCGAGATAAGTAGTCACGGTCTTGATGAGCATTGGTGGGCCGCAGAGGTAGTACTCGCAATCCTCAGGCGCGTCGTGGTCTTTGAGATACGTGTCGCGCACGCAGTTGACAGCGAAGCCGGCATAGTATTTCACGCCCGCGGCGTCGGCCTTGGGGTCAGGACGGTCGAGGGAGAGATGCATGTGGAAGTTGGGGAATTCCTTCTCAAGCTCCCAGAAGTCTTCCAGGAAGAACGCCTCCGACAGGGAGCGAGCCCCATAGAAGAAGTGCATCTCACGGTCGGTGCAATGGATCTGCCGTGTCATGTACATGATTTGCGAACGCAGGGGAGCCATGCCGGCACCACCGCCAATCCAGATCATCTCGCGTTTGCTGTCAAACTTAGGATGGAAATCGCCGTAAGGGCCACTCATGCGCACCTTGTCGCCTGGCTTGAGCGAGAAGATGTAGCTTGAGCCTATGCCTGTCGGCACGTCCTGGAATCCCACCTGCGGGCGTGGCAAGAACGGCGTTGAGGCTATGCGCACCGTGAGCGTTATGATGTCGCCCTCGGCAGGATAGTTGGCCATGGAGTAGGCGCGGATGGTAGGTTCCGGGTTGTGGGCCTTGAGCGAGAGGATGTTGAACTTCTTCCAAGCGCCGATATACTCGTCGCCGATGAGCGACTTGTCGAAGTCCTTGTCGTAGTCGATGGTGTCGTAGGCAGGTATGGCAATCTGCGCGTAAGAGCCAGGGATGAAGTCCATGTGCTCGCCTGGAGGCAACGCCACCTTGAACTCTTTTATGAAGCTTGACACGTTCTTGTTTGATATGACCGTGCACTCCCATTCCTTGACATTGAGGATAGAGTCGGAAACCTTCACGCTGAGGTTGCCTTTCACCTTAGTTTGGCATCCGAGGCGCCAATGCTCCTTTATCTCCTTGCGCGAGAAGTGGCCCTTCTCGGTGTCGAGAATCTCGCCACCGCCTTCAAGGACTTGCAGACGGCACTGTCCGCAGCTGCCCTTGCCGCCGCAAGCAGACGAAAGGTGTATGCCATTGTCGTTGAGCGTGGAGAGCAGCGAACCGCCTTGCTCCACTTCCAATTTCTTGTCGCCATTGACGGTAATAGTCACCTTTCCGCTCGGGCTGAGATATTTCTTAGCGATAAGCAGCATCGCCACCAAGACAAGTATGATGACGAGAAACACTGCTATGCTTACGCCTATAAATTGTCCCATAGTATTGTTGTTTCTTTATTCTTTGTTTGTTCTATATTGTTCTTTCTTTTGCTGTTGTCAGAACTGCAGCCCACTGAAGCACATCATTGCCATAGCCATGAGGCCAACGGTTATGAAGGCTATTCCCATGCCTTGGAGAGGCTTGGGAATGTCGCTGTATTCCATCTTCTCGCGTATGGCTCCGAACATGACGATGGCGAGCGTCCAACCCAGTCCGCTGCCGATGGCATAGGCTATGCTGTCGCCAATGCTGGAGATGGCTTGCGCGTTGTCGATTGGCAGCTTGATGCGCTGCTGCATGAAGAGCGAGGCGCCCATGATGGCGCAGTTGACGGCGATAAGAGGCAGGAAAATGCCCAACGCCGCGTAGAGCGATGGCGAGAACTTCTCCACGGCCATCTCCACGAGCTGCACTATTCCGGCAATGATGGCGATGAAGAGAATGAAGCTCAGATAGCTAAGGTCGACACCTTTGACCAGACAGTCGGGGCCAAGAACGTAAACCTGCAAGAGATAGTTGATAGGCTCGGTTATCACGAGCACGAAGGTCACGGCAAGACCCAATCCGAGAGAGGTCTTGACATTCTTGCTCACTGCCAGGTATGAGCACATACCGAGGAAGTAAGCGAAAATCATGTTGTCTACGAATATAGACCTGCAGAGTAATGCTATAGCGTGTTCCATTTCTTATTTACTTCTTTTCGTCTTTAACAAAGAAAGCCCTGTTGACCCAAATGATGCATCCAATGAGGATGAGGGCGGTGCACGACATGTTCATCATGCCGTTGTTGATATACCCGAAGTCGTAAGCTCCCTGAGGGATGATTTGGAAGCCGAGGAGCGAACCCCTGCCAAAGAACTCGCGGAAAGCTCCCACGATGACAAGTATGGCCGCATAGCCGAGGCCGTTGCCTATTCCGTCGAGGAAGGAGGGCCAAGGCTTGTTCATCATGGCGAAAGCCTCCAAGCGGCCCATGAGAATACAGTTGGTGATGATAAGACCGACATACACGCTCAGCTGCACGCTGACATCGTAGGCGAAAGCTCCGAGGACCTGGTTGACGATGGTGACCAGCGCGGCCACCACGACGAGCTGCACGATGATGCGGATGCGCATCGGGATGGTCTTGCGTATGAGGGAGATGATGACGTTGGCGAATGCCGTGATCACTGTTACCGCGAGGCCCATCACGATGGCGGGCTTGAGCTGTGACGTGACGGCGAGGGCACTGCAGATGCCAAGCACCTGTACCATGATGGGGTTGTTCAGGTGCAGAGGCTCAATGAATGCCGCCTTATTCTGTTTTGAAAATAAACTCATAATTCGATAATTTTGTCGTTCCGTTGGAAAAACTTATTTGCTGTTTAGGAACTTCAGGAACTTCCCAAGTCCGTCGTGAAGCATGTTGGCTACACCGTTTGACGTCAGCGTGGCACCCGTCACGGCATCAACCTGTGTGGATGGGTCCGTCACTTCCTTGTTTACCGACAAGGCGATGTCGTTGCGGTTTCCGTCCTTGAAGAGCTTCTTGCCCTGGAATTTCTCTTGCCATTTCTGGTTGTCCTTGATTTCGGCGCCCAGTCCGGCAGTCTCGCTCTCGTGGTTGAAGTATGCGCCATAGACGGTGCTCTTGTCATCGTTTACCGACACGTATCCGCTGATACCGCCCCAAAGGCCGTTTCCCGTCATGGAGAACACGTACTTTGCCTTACCGTCAATGTCGCACACGAACATCTCGCTGCCGTTGACGGTCTTCTCCTCTTTCACCACTTCCTTGTATTTCGCTTCCGCGGCGTTGCCGTCGAGGTCGCGTATGTTGAGGCTGTAGAGAATCTGCTTCTTCTTTGCCAGGGCCTCGTTGGCAGTCTGCATGGGCTTTAACGCCTGATAGACGAAGGCAAGGAGAAATGCCACTACCACGACAATTACCGCCGAGTAGATAATGGTATATGAATTGCTGTTAGTTTTCATTTCCTTTATGCTTTTATTCAGAAACCTTGCTGCGCTTGGCTCGCTTGGAGATGTTGCATTCCACTACACAGTAGTCGATGAGCGGCGCGATCATGTTGCCAAAGAATATGGCGAGCATCATTCCCTCGGGATAGCCTTGGTTCTTCACGCGCACGATGATGGCCATCGCTCCCACTATGAATCCGTATATCCACTTGCCTGTCTCTGTCCTGGCAGATGTCACGGGGTCTGTGGCCATGAAGACGGCGCCGAAGCAGAAACCGCCGAGGATGAGTTGCTCCCACCATTCTATTGACGAGGCACCCGTGGCGTGGAAGATGGCTCCCATGACAGATCCGCCCACGAACACGCTAAGCATGGTCTTCCAGCTTGCTATGCCAGTCCAGAGCAGGATGACAGCGCCGATGGCAATGGCTATGACGGATGTCTCGCCTATGCAGCCGGGTATGAATCCCGTCACCATGTCGCAGACAGAGGCGTCCAAAGGCGTGCCTTGAGCCACGTGTGCCAATGGCGTTGCCGTGGTGAAGGTGTCGGGGAGCGTGTTGCCCAAGCCGAAGATGCTGTGGCTTGCCACCCATACGGCGTCGCCCGTCATCTTCGAGGGATAAGAGAAGAACAGGAACATGCGCGCGCCGACGGCCACGTTGAAGATGTTCATGCCCGTGCCTCCGAAGATTTCCTTGCAGAAGATCACGGCGAAGGCGCAAGCCAACGCCAGAATCCACAGCGGTGTGGTGACAGGGATTATGAGCGGGATGATGATGCCCGATACGAGGTAGCCCTCTTGTATCTCCTCGCCTTTCCATTGCGCCCAAGCGAACTCGATGCCCAGGCCGACGATATAGCTCACGAGAATCTTTGGCAGCACGGCGAGGAAGCCAAAGCCGAAGATGCTCCAGAAAGAGGCCGTGGCAAGCTTGCCGGCGGCGAGATAGTTTTGATAGCCCACGTTGTACATGCCGAAGAGCAGGGCGGGTATCAACGCTATTACCACGAAGCTCATGATGCGCTTTGAGTCGATGGAGTCGTGGATGGAGGCACCGCTCGTTGACGTGGCGTTAGGTACGAAAAGGAACGACTCGAATCCCTCGTACACACTTCTCAGGGCATGCAGCTTGCCGCCTTCCTCAAAGTTGGGCCGTATCTTGTCGAAATATTTTTTTATTGCGTTCATTCCAAATATTGGATTAATATTGGATTGTGTGATTAATGTTGAAAGAATGTTGCCAAGGCCTTGCCGCCTGGCTTATGCGTTTTCTTTTCTCAATGTGTCGAGACCTTCACGCACGAGTTTCTGCAATGGCAGCTTTGAGCTGTCCACGAACTCGGCGAGGGCGAAATCCTCTGGAGTAACCTCGTAGATGCCGAGTTGCTCTTGCTTGTCGATGTCGCCGGCTATGATGGCCTTGATGAGATATTCGGCGTAGATGTCCATTGGCAACACCTTGTCGTATTCTCCGCTCATTATCATGTGGCGCTCACTGCCCTTTACGCGCGCGTCGAGGTCGTAGGCCTTCTTCTTTCCGAAGAGCCATGAGAAATAGCTGCGGTTTACCGAGAACTGCTTGGTGCGTGGGAGAATCCATCCCAAGGTCTCGTCGATGTCGTCGCCCTCCGGTATCACGGTCACCTCCGACGTGTGCGCGCCGAGGAATCCGTCGATGCCGTCTTTCGTACCGGTGAGAGGGTTGCCGTTGATGATGCGTGAGTGCCCGGCCTCTTCCAGCCTTCCTGCGAGGATGTCTTCGAGTGGCGTGCCTACCTTCACGTCGGTATAGGAAGGAGCTTTCACCCTGCTTCCTGCCACCGCGATGGTGCGTGTCAGGTCAACCTTCCCGGTGAGGAACAGGCGACCGATGAAGATGACAGCCGTCGGGTCCACCGTCCACACGGTCTTGTTCTTGCTCATCGGTGCCACGTGGTTTATTTGCACGTCAACGTTTCCCGCCGGGCAAGGGCCGTCAAAGACGTTCAGGTCAACGTCTTCCACGTTTGTCAGGGCTTGCGCCGTTTGCTTCGCGCCAGTGCCGAGATGCACCGTGGCTATGCGGCTTAAAGCCTTGAGGCCAGTCTTAAACGCCTCCTCATTGCCTTGAAGCTCCACCTCGAAGTCGCACGCCAAGGGCATGTCGCGCAGCGCTGACACGAAGATGCCGTCGGGTTGTGTCTGAGGGCTCGCCACCACGCCATAAGGCAGCTGGTTGATATACCCGAAGAGGCCTGCTTCCAAGAGCTTGCCTTTCACGGCCTCGCCGTCAAGGGCGGCGGCATTGGCCTTGCCATAATCATGAGCCTGCTGGGTAGTGTCAGCCTCAATTGTAACCATTAGGACCTTGCGTCGGGCCCCTCTTACCACGGCTTTCACAGTGCCGCTAACTGGAGACGCAAAGCCCAACTCAGGACATTGCTTGCTCACGAACAGTGGCTCTCCGGCGAGCACGTGGTCGCCTTCCTTTACCGACAGCTTTGGAGTGATGCCGGGGAAAGACAACGGGGAAAGGCCATAAACGGAGGATTGTGGCGTAGCCACTTTCTCTTTCACGGCTTTCCCTGCCAGGTTAATGTCTAAGCCTTTGCGCAACTTAATTACATTTGCCATAGAACAGATAAAAAGAGTTTGATGTAGTTTGTGTGCAAATTTAATACTTTTTTGGGCCAATTAATATAAATCGTCTGTCTTTTTCTTTTATAAGGATTATTTTTTCCTTAATTTTGCATGAAGTTAACTTCGGCATCACATTTCCGTTTCTATTGAAGAAGCTAAGGCGAATAATAAATTATCTCGTGTGGCTGACGGTGGGCCTTTGCCTTGCCGCCATGGTCATGGTGCGCGTTCCTGTCGTCCAATCCGCGCTGGGAACCGCAGTGGCGTCGGCCATATCCAATAAGTTCGGTACGCCAGTGTCGGTTGGCAGGGTAGACGTGGGCATCTTCAATCGCATTATCATAGACGACGTGGCAATACTCGATAAGCGTGGCAAGCGCATGCTGTGGGCGTCGCGCCTTTCCGCCAAGTTCAGTTATACCGACTTGGCGAGGGGTAAGATTACCATCACCTCGGCGCAAGTGTTCACACCGAAGCTTAACTTGTATAAAGAGAACGCGGTTGCGAAGCCCAACTTCCAATTTGTTGTCGACTCGCTCGCCTCAAAGGACACCACCCACAAGTCGCGCCTAAACCTTGCCATCAACAGTCTCATCATCCGACACGGTAAAGTGGCTTGGAACAGATGGGACAAGCCACGGCTCAAGACTTTCGACGTCAACCATTTCGACATTTCTGAGATAAGCTCCCACATAGTCTTCGACATAGTTGACGGCGACTCCTATCACGCTTTCTTGAAGAAGTTGTCGCTACGCGAGGCTTCGGGGCTCGACATCAAGTCGCTCTCGTTCAAGGCCGAGGCCACGAAGAAGTCGGTGGTCATAGACAACTTCTCGTTGGCCATGCCTGGCACGGAGATATTGATTCCCCATGCGGAGGCAAACAAGGGCTCGCGTTCTTTTTCCCTCACCTTGGCAACGTCACGAGTCAACCCTCACGACTTTCGCGCTTTCGTTCCCGTGCTCTCGTCAATCAACAGGCCCGTCTTGCTCAAGCTGTCGGCTCGGGGCAAGGGGGCGAGAATCATGTTAAGCCAGCTCGACGTCGCCATGCCTCGCTATGCCGGATTCCATGATTTCAACAAGCCGTCCGACTTCCGTCTCTCCGCCGTGGGGTGGCTCACGACAGGCAAGCCCATGAGATGGCATGCCGACGTGAGGCAGTTCAATGCCAACGCCAATGTCGTGAAATATCTTGCCGGCAAGGTTCCGGATGCCGTGACGCGATTGGGCGACATCGCCTTCAATGGCACGGCGTCGGGCAAGGGACAGGACCTTTACGCCAAGGGAAAGCTGCGCACGAGCGCCGGAACGGCCGTGCTCGATCTCAACAAGCAAGGGACACGAGTTGGCGGACACATCGCGACCGACGCGTTCAACCTGAGACAAGTCCTTGGCAACGAGCATTTTGGCACTCTTGCCGCTGATGTCCTTGGCAGCGGCGACATCAAGGCAAAGCATTTCGAACTCAAGGGTAACGTGAAGCGGTTCGACTACAACGCTTACGCTTATCGCAACATATCGCTCAATGCCACTTTCGCCGGAGGCATGGCCGAGGGGCGTGTGAGCATCGACGATCCCAATATCAGCCTCGCCTTGGATGGTGGCGTGAAACTCTCGGGGGGCGAGAAGGCCGTCAAGCTGAAAGGCTCAGTCAGGCACTTCTTGCCCTCGGCGTTGCGCCTGCTCAACGGTCGCCTGGCAAAGGCCACTTACAGCGGAACGGTAGACACCAACTTGCGTGGACGCGACATCAACACCATAGACGGCTACCTGCGGTTGGGCAGTTTCGTGATGCGGCAAGGCGACGACAGCTATACCCTCGACTCGCTGAGCCTGCGTGCCGGCCATTCCCAGCATGGGCATTACCTGCTCATGCACAGCGACTTTGGCATGGCGGCGGTCTATGGCAAGTTCGACTATGCGGCCTTGCCGCAAGCGATAGAGAACGTCATCGTGAAGAAGCTGCCAGGCATCACCAATCTCGCCCCGTTCCGTTATCGACCCATAAACACGGGAGCCGTGAGCTTCGTGGCGCGCCTGACCGACAGCAACTGGGCGCGGCCTTTCCTCAACATGCCGCTCGACATTCTCGACACCGTGTCGGTGAAAGCCTCTTTCGGCAGGGACGGAAGCTCGCTCGACGCCGATGTCTCAGCTCCAGACGTGGTTTGGGGCGACCGCCACTTTAAGCGCGTCGGCGCCAAGGTGCGCACGGTGGGTGACATGCTCTCCGTGGATGGCGGATTCACCAACATGCGCGACGAGAAGGTGGGCACAGACATAGGACTGAAACTCTCGGCGGGTTTCGACCGCATCGCGGCGCAAATATCGCTCGACAACCACGCCAAGGCGCAGAGGCTTCGCGGGGCTTTGGGAGCCGACGTGGCGTTCCGCAAGACACCCGACGGCAAGACGCTCGCGCTCGTCAACTTCAATAAGTCGCGGTTCCATGTCGGCGACACGTTGTTTATGGTGCACCCTTCGACCGTGCTTTACAGCAAGAACCATCTTGAGGTCCACGACTTCGCCATAAGCAGTGGCTCGCAGCGCGCACTCGTGTCGGGCACGGGGTCTGACAACGCCAACGACTCGCTCACCGCCCACCTGTCGAACGTCAACGTGAACTATATCCTCAACCTCGTCAACTTCCATTCCGTGGAGTTCAGTGGCGCGGCGTCGGGCACGGCGAGCGTGAAGGGGCTCTTTGCCAGCCCCGATGTCACGGCGGCCTTGCGTGTAGACCGTTTCAAGCTTATCGAGGGACGTCTCGGCACCCTTCGTGCCAACGTGGGTTGGAAACTCAGCGAGGGACAGATAAACATCAAGGGCGTCACCAACGACACCATACAAGGGGCCTCGGGGCTGATACCGTCTAATACGTTTATCGACGGTTACGTCTCCACGAAGCACCATTACATAGACCTGGGCATGAAGCTCGACAACACGCGCGCCGAGTTTCTTGGCACGCTCTGCTCCAGTTTCCTCGAAAACGTTGACCTTCGCGGCAACGGCGACCTGAGACTGTGGGGCGACCTGAGCAAGCTCAACCTCACGGGCGACATCGTTACCGATGGCATGATGACCATAAAGCCCACAGGCGTGCGCTATCGGGTCAATCGCGGGAAGGTTCATTTCATAGAGAACGAGATACAACTGCCCGGCGACACCATCATCGACGAATACGGTAACCGCGGACTTGTCACCGGGGCCATCCACCACCGGCACATCAGCCACATCACGACCGACATAACGGCCCATGCCGACCACTTGCTCGCGTTCAACACGAATGGGGCTGACGGCAGCAACTTCTATGGCAAGGTGTTCGGCACGGGCGACATCACGTTGAGAAGTAGGCCTGGGACGCTCGACGTCAACATGAATGTCACGCCCACGAAAGGTTCTGAGGTGGTCTACGACATCACGAGCACCTCCTCGACATCCACCGACGACTTCATTAGTTGGCACGACCGTGACGCCGTGGCAGCCCGGCCAGACTCCGTGGCGATGGCCGACTCAGCCGACGCGCCCGACATTCCCACCGACATCCACCTCAACTTCCTGATAAACGTGAACCCCAACGCCACGATGCGCCTTATCACCGACAAGGCGTCGGGCGACTATATCACGCTTAACGGGAACGGCACGCTGCGCGCCACATATTTTAATAAGGGCGGACTCGACATCTTCGGCACTTACACCGTGGAAAAGGGCATCTACCGCATCACGGTGCAGAACATCATAAGAAAGGAGTTCAACTTCACGCAGGGCGGAACCATCACCTTCGGCGGCGACCCCTTCGCCGCGCTGCTCAAGCTCAAGGCCGTCTATCCAATAGCCTCCGTGAGCCTCTCCGACCTGCAGATGGGCCGCAGCTTCTCTTCTAACAATGTCAAGGCCAACTGCATAATGAACATCAGCGGAACGCCGGAAGCGCCACGTGTCGCCTTCGACCTCGACTTCCCCACCATGAGCTCAGACACCAAGCAGATGATCTACAGTCTTATCAACGGCGAGGAGGAGATGAACCAGCAGGTGCTCTACCTGCTTGCCGTGGGCCGGTTCTATTCTCGCGGAAACAACAACTCCAGCACGCAGGGCATGAACCAAACAACTCTCGCCATGCAGAGCCTGCTCAGCGGAACCTTGAGCCAACAAATCAACAACGTGTTGGGAAGCGTGATGAAAAGCAACAATTGGAACTTCGGGGCCAACATCTCGACAGGCGACGAAGGCTTCAACAATGCCGAGTATGAGGGACTGTTCAGTGGCAACTTGCTCAACAACCGCCTGATTTTCAACGGGCAGTTTGGCTATCGCGACAACGCCAACGCCACCACGTCGTTTATTGGCGACTTCGACTTGCGCTATCTCATCTTCCCCAACGGCAACTTCAGCGTGCACGTCTATAATCAGACCAACGACCGCTATTTCACGCGCAACTCGCTCAACACCCAGGGCGTGGGCTTTATCTTGAAGAAAGACTTTGGCAGCCTTCGTGAGCTTTTCACTTTCGGGAGGCGCAAGCAGAAAGACGGGAAGAAGAAATGACGTGGAGGGCTTGCGCGCTACAGAGTAAGTCGCGCACGCGAATCTTCATACATTGCAAACAACTTAATATATAATACATGAAACAAATCTGCATTCTCTTCGCCAGCCTGCTGATGTGCACGGCTGCCGAAGCGCAAAACTATGCCGCCAAGCTGAAGAAGGCCAAGGGCATAGAGATGACCTACCATTCGCTTTACAAGGGCAAGGTGAACCCGGGAAGCACGGTCATGAAGGTGTTTGGCGACCAGGTGAAGCTGGAAAGCGTATGGCCAGAGAGTAAAAAAGACAAGAAAAAAGAAAAGGCGGAAACGCCAAAGCCACGACTTCCGCGCCGTGAAAGCTATATCGACTATAGCCGCCAGTGCAGTTATCGCCGTGCCATAATGCCAAACAATGAGTTGATTTACACCAACATCCCGTTTGAGTATGGCAAGGGATTCAAGGAGTTGAGGGAAGAGAAATACCTTGGGCTCAACTGCAAGGTAGTGCGCACGGTAGTGAACTCAAACACCATAGACGTGTGGTATACCAACGACTTGGCGTTCCGTGGCACTCCACAGACGTGGGCAGGCGTGCCCGACGGCCTTGTGCTGCGCGTGGTGAGAAACGGCGACTCCGTGCAGGAGGCCACTGGCATAAAGGCCGTGAAGAAGCCCACGGAGCTGTTGCCCGCCGACTGGGGACATTATCTCGACGAAAGCAACTATTCATACGCTATCAACCAGAGTGGGGTGATAGTGGTGCCCGTGTTCGACCAGCAGACAATATGCTTCAACAACGCCAAGTTGCCCGACGGACAGCTTGAGGCTGGCAAGACGTATGTGGCCGCCGGTGGCACCGTGGTGTTGAAGAAAGTGCAACTGCCCGACAGCGTGAGCGACCGTCAGGTGTTCGTCGAGGCCGTGCAATATTCCGATGGTGACGCCTACGACCGCACGGGATCCATATTCATGATTCCCACAGGCAAGGCGCAATCGTTCATAGACGCCCTGCGCGACTTGAACAGCGTGCCGTCGTTCCACAGTGGCGACACCGACTATCACGGACTCACGTCGACGGCAGGATATGACGTGCCGCTGGAGCTGATGAGGTTCTTCACGGGATTTGGCGTGCGCAAATACAACCACAACAAAGTGCCTGGGCAGACATGGGTGGACTCTGTAACCTATAAGACTGAGGTGACATCGGTTGCCGAACAGCTCAAGGGCGAGGTGTGGATAGGCGCCTACATCGGCAACTGGGATGCCAAGGGCCACAAGTTGAGCCTGAAACTGAAATATTATCCTGACGGAGACCACAAGGTGCAGAAGACATTGCCCTTGTTCAACACCGTCAACTACATGGAGCAGGCTGGGCAACCTTATCCCACATTCATGCTCAACGACTCGCTGACAACGACCTTTGAGCTGAAGGACGACGTGAAAAACGCTCGCCTCTATTATCTCACAACCGGTCATGGCGGCTGGGGGGGCGGCGACGAGTTCAACCAAAAGCCCAATACCATCTACGTGGACGGACAGAAGATAATAACGTTCATCCCTTGGCGCGACGATTGCGGAACTTATCGCAACAACAACCCTTGCTCCGGCAACTTCTCCAACGGACTTAGTTCGTCTGACCTAAGTCGCTCCAACTGGTGTCCAGGCACAGTGACAAATCCTGAATATATCTATGTTGGCAACCTGAAAGCAGGCAAGCATACCGTCAACGTCAAGATACCGCAGGGCGCGCCAGAAGGCGGCAGCAACAGCTACTGGTGCCTTTCGGGAACCCTGATTTATTAATAATTGAATTTTTTCATTCATTTTTCTATGCCCAGACTGTGTGTTTCACAAAGTCTGGGCTTTCTGTTTCCCCAATTCCCAAAACGCCACGGCTGAGGCTGCCGCCACGTTGAGCGAGTCGACACCTCGCGCCATTGGTATCTTCACCACGTAGTCGGCATCGTCGATGGCTTCGGTGGGCAGGCCATCGCCTTCAGTGCCCATCACTACGGCGAGACGTGGCTCGGCCTTGAGCCTTGGGTCGTCGAGGGCGATGCTGTCGTGCCGCAACGCCATGGCCACGGTCTTGAATCCGCATTCGCGAAGGGTGGGGAGCGGGGCGTCGAGCCAGGCCCAGGGCAACTTGAACACCGTGCCCATCGACACCCTCACGGCCCTGCGGTTGAAAGGGTCGCAACTGTCGGTGGTGAGCAGCGCGCCGTCTATGCCAAGGGCCGCGGCGGAGCGGAAGATGGCCCCGATGTTCGTGGTGTCGCACACCGCGTCGAGGACGACGACGCGGCGCGACTTCCCGCACAGCTCTTGCCACGTGGGCTGCTGTGGCCGCCGCATGGCGCAGAGCACGCCGCGCGTCAGCGTGTAGCCGGTGAGCGAGGCGAGAAGCTCGCGACTGCCGGTGTAGACCGGTATGTCACCGCAACGCTTGATGATGTCGGCGGCATCGCCTTCGATATGGCGCGCCTCGCAGAGCAGGGATATGGGCAGCAGACCCTCGTCGAGAGCCACGTTGATGACCTTCGGGCTCTCGGCTATCACCGTGCCGTCTTCGGGATGGAGGCGGTTGCGGAGCTGGTGATCGGTCAAACGGTGGTAGACGGCCACTCCAGCGGCGTCTAAACTGTGTATTTCTGTTATGGGCATGCGATGGTATTCTTTTTAGTGTTACAAAATTACAAAATTTTGGCGTTATTTAGTGAATGTATCATATAAAAAGGGTATCTTTGCATACTGATAAGACTAAATGAACCAATCATTAAAATATACGGATTTATGAAACCTACATTATTGTTATTAGCTGCTGGTATGGGTAGCCGTTATGGTGGTTTGAAACAACTTGACGGACTGGGCCCAAACGGTGAGACCATAATGGACTATAGCATCTACGATGCCATTCAAGCTGGTTTTGGAAAGATTGTCTGGGTCATTCGCAAAGACTTCGAGCAAGACTTCCGCGAGAAGATTCTCTCAAAGTATGAGGGCCATATCCCTTGCGAGATAGTTTTCCAGAGCCTCGACAAGATTCCCGAGGGATACGGCGTGCCCGACGGTCGCACGAAGCCTTGGGGCACCAACCACGCCGTGATGATGGCCAAGGATGTCATCAAGGAGCCTTTCTGCGTTATCAACTGCGACGACTTCTACAACCGCGACTGCTTCAAGGTCATCGGCAAGTTCCTCTCCGAGCTTCCAGAGGGCAGCAATGGCAAGTATGCCATGGTGGGCTTCCGCGTGGCCAACACCCTGTCCGACAATGGAAGCGTGAGCCGTGGCGTGTGCGAGAAAGACGAGAACGGTCACCTCACCTCGTGCGTGGAGCGCACAGAGATCCTCCGCAACGCAGAGGGCAAGGTGAGCTACAAGGACGACAACGGCCAGTGGGTGACTACTGCCGACAACACTCCTGTCTCGATGAACGTGTGGGGCTTCACTCCAGAGTATTTCGAGTATTCTGACAAGCTTTTCAAGGAGTTCCTCGACCTGCCTACAACAAAGGCCAATCCTAAGGCCGAATACCTTATCCCTTGGGTCGTAGACAAGCTCATCAAGGCTGGAAAGGCTACTTGCGAGGTGCTCGACACGACCTCTAAGTGGTTTGGCGTGACTTATTCAGCCGACCGTCCGGGCGTGGTGGCAAAGATACAGAAACTCGTGGACGAGGGCGTATATCCTAATAAACTCTTTTAAAAACTAAATTAACTAAAACTTATATCATAATGTCAAAAACAAACACCAACGGTCGCGCCATCGCCATCGTGGCATGTATCTTCCTCTTCGGAATGATTTCCTTCGTGACCAACCTTGCCGCTCCTATCGGCGTCATCTGGAAGAATCAGCCCATGATTGGCGGTAGCAACATGCTCGGCATGATGGGTAACTTCATGAACTTCTTCGCTTACTTGTTCATGGGTATTCCCGCCGGCAACTTGCTCACGAAGATTGGCTATAAGAAGACTGCTCTCCTTGGCATAGCCTTCGGCTTCTTCGGCGTGCTCGTGCAGTTCCTCTCCGGCTTCTCTGAGGGCATGACGGGCTTCGTCATCTACCTTGTAGGTGCTTTCATCTCCGGTTTCTCCGTCTGCATGCTCAACACCGTCGTCAACCCGATGCTCAACCAGCTTGGCGGAGGCGGCAACCGTGGCAACCAGCTCAACCTCATCGGTGGCACGTTCAACTCCCTGCTCGGCACCATGACCCCAATGCTCGTGGGCGCGCTTATCGGCACTGTGACTAAGGACACGGCCATGAGCGATGTCAACCTCGTGCTCTACATGGCCATGGGCGTGTTCCTCGTGACGTTCTTCGTGTTGCTCTTCGTCCCAATCGAGAACCCGAAGCAGATGGAGGGCGACGTGAAGTTCGAGCATACGCCTTTCGTCTTCCGTCACTTCACCTTCGGCGTTATCGCCATCTTCGTGTATGTGGGTGTTGAGTGTGGCATCCCCGGCACATTGAACTTCTACATCTCCGACACTACCGACGCGGGTGCCGGCGTGGTGGGTCTCAACCCAACCGTTCAGGCAGTTGCCGTAGCAGGCTTTGCCGCTGGCACATATTGGTTCTTGATGCTTGTGGGTCGTCTCATCTCAAGCTTCATTGCCTCTAAGGTCTCAAGCCGTGCCATGATGTTGACGACAACGGGCACAGCCATTATTCTCATTCTCCTGGCCATGTTCCTTCCGAAGACCATCACGGGCTCGCTGCCAGTGTTCACCGGTTCAAGCTTCCAGGTCGTGACCTTGCCTCTTGGCGCAATCCTCTTGGTGCTTTGCGGTCTCTGCACTTCCATCATGTGGTCGTCTATCTTCAACCTCGCCACAGAGGGTCTGGGCAAGTACACCGAGAAGGCAAGCGGCATCTTTATGATGATGGTTGTCGGTGGTGGCGTGCTGCCTCTTATCCAGAACGCGGTGGCCGACGCTACGCTCAACTACATGCTTTCCTACATCGTGCCTCTGATCGCAGTGGTCTACATGTTCTGCTATGCCGCGTTCCTCTCAAAGAACGTGAACAAGGACGTTCAGGTATAAATATGACAACCACGTAACTATTTTTTGACGAAAATAAATAAGAAGAGAGCGGCTCTTTCGGGTCGCTCTCTTTTATTGTATGTGTATAGTTGTCTTTCACTCCTCAAACGTTTGTATTCCGATAGGGTAAAGTCTTCTTGCCATAGTCCAAGATGTTTTGTGTTTTTGGGTATGAAAACCAGCATCTACAAAATTAACACAAATCTTTCATTTTTCTCAGAAAATCTCAAATGTTTTTCAAGTTCGTTTTGTGATAATCTTTGTCTTGAAGGATTCTCCATGGATAATTGTACAGGCAGCTTAGTATGTCGAGCCATGGACCGTAATATGATGTCTTTGACTGGAGTGGAAGTATGTTGATTATCACACTGCGGTAGAGGATTCGCACGTTATTGCGACAGGAAAAAGTATACAACACGAATTACGTCTGCTGATAAGCATAGCAGGGGCGGGTATGGATGGTTAAGCGGTTTTCCATTCCCACCCCGAATGGCTAAACAATGGCAGACATGGTGCGCGTCGCTGTTAAAGAGGTTGAACCTCTTCTCTTCATTTATGTCCTATCTTATTGTAGTCGTACTTGTCATTCAGTATTCTCTTGGGACATTTATAGTCGTTGCTGAGTATGTCGAGTGATTGGCGGTAATTTTTGGTTCTCAGACCGGCCAAGTGGAACAGCATATTGCAGGTGATGTCTGACGACATGGGCTTGTTCACCGCCGCGCGTATGGCCTTGACAATTTCAGGATGTTTAGCCTTGTATTTGTCAGAGCACCATACCACGAATGGAATGTCAAACTGGTATTTCACAACGTTTTTCCCCATTGGATCTATCTTTCTTCCCATTGAAGGCCTCCAGTCGTAGATTTCTTCTCCGTGGTCTGAGAGGTATACTATCACGGCGTTTGCGTTGCTATAATGGTTGAATATCTTTCCCATGCATGCGTCATTATAATATGTGGCGTTGTCGTAGTGGGCTATCTTCTTGCGCATTTCTTTTGTTAGCCATTGATGCTTCACCTTCACACTGTCGGCGGTGAAATGGTTGAATTTGGCTGTGTGGGGGTATCTTAGTTCCGCGTTTACGTGTTGTCCCCAAAGGTGGATGATGGAAAGTGTATTCTTGTTTAATGAATAACGCTTCTCGAAAAAGTCGTTTATTAAATCCCCATCATATTGGTATGGTTGCGCGTTTTCGGCCGTATACGACGCTGACGCCAACTTGTCATTGTGGAGATAAGAGTTGAGGGTAAAGTCCCATGTGTTGGCTTGCTGTGTATTTTGGTTGTCCCAAAAGTAAACATCATAGCCGCTTCGCTTGAATAGAATAGGCATGAAGACGTTGTCACCCCAATCTTCCTCTAACCCCATACAGTTGCATGAGAAGAAATTTCGCAAAGTTGGCGAAGTCGTGTTGTATGGCGTGTTTATATTGTTGAAGACAAACAGGTCTCCTTTTTGGCGCTCTTCTTTCATGATTGGCGTGGTATTTAGGTAATAGCCATACAGTGGGCTGTGGGCTTTAATATACGATTCACCAATGACCAATACAATGTTTAAAGAATCGTTAGCCTCGGTCTTGCATGAATTGTCCGAAAGACTGATATTAATTGATTCGCGCATCTGCTTTCCTGCGACTGTTGGCATATAAGTTGAGTACATGAAATTGGAATAAAGGTCTTGGCTCATAGCCATTCCATGTAGATATTTTTCTCCCCATCCATCCATCTGTATCATGGACTTTATTTGGTACAAGTGGTATGTAGAAGGTGTATGTGCACATCCAAAAGCAAACAATACTGTAGAAACGGCACATATGACAAGCCTTGCATGGGTACGTTCAGCCATACTGACAATTTGCCTTTTATACTTCTCCGCGAGATAGCAAGTGGCAATGGTTGCCATCACAATTAAAACGACAATTAATCCGTGGGGACACAAAAGAAATGTTGATAAGAACTCAGTTGCTTCCTGTGAATTGGTTTCACCAATGGCCATAATGTATTGTGGGGTTAAAGGACCTCCAAAGTTGATGCGTGAGAATATGTTTATGGTGAACAAGATAATAGGACAGCCATAGCATAATATTCTGACTATTTTGTATCTGAAATGATATGCTAATTGTGCAAAGGCAAATGAGAACAATGCAGGGAAACCTAAATGGCAAAAGGTCAAGCCCCAAACCGTAATGTCATAATGATTGATAATACCACCATGGATAACCCTTAACACATCCAAAATGGCAAGCAGAAACGTTATTGCAAACAGTGGGAATTCTTCAATTACAGGGCCATATACGGCATGGACTATTTTCTTCAGTTGAAGCATACATAAATGTTAATATCACCCCGACCCACTGTGATAGTAAAAACAGGATACGTGTAAAGGCAGAGAATGAAAAAGCGTGGGTCGCTGTACCGTCACCCGTTCCACAACTCGAGGCCTTCGCATTGCCCATCACTGCCAGAACGAGCAACGCAGAAGCCCACGCCGATATGATATTCCACACCCATAGCATACCCTGTTTTAAGAAAGAACAGGGCACACCACGGGTTAGGATGTACACATCCACAAGGCATCTACCGTTGCCTTGTCCTTTGACAGTGACTGGAAAGTTGCGAAGTTTCGAGTTGTCAAGAACAAAGCGTTAGTAAACGCTTTCCATTAATGTCGCCCACCCTTTGGGCTTCTGCCTTGCGGTTCAGCCTGCCAGAGCTGGGCGTTGCAAAATTACGAATTATTTTCGAGTAACGCAAGAAGCAGTAAACCAAATTTCAAAAATTGGATAATTGTCTCTCTCAAAATATTTTCATACGTCTCCTTGCCTATTATGATGATTTTACCATGGTCGGACCGCTCCTTGTAAACCTTTATTGTAGAATGTTGCAAGTGATAAAGGCTCCGGCATTATAGTCAAAAGCGGTGAAAACTTTGTTATGAATCCTTGCCGTATCGCCGTTTTTTTAGTAACTTAGCGGCGCAAGAGCTGCGACGATGCTTTTTTAGATTACTATCATGACACAGACAAGGAAATATCCTGTAGGAATACAGACATTCAGCGACATTCGAGAGCGTAAATACCTTTATGTAGACAAGACGCAATATCTTGCCGACTTCATTGACCGTGGTTACAAGTACATATTCTTGAGCCGTCCGAGACGATTTGGCAAATCGCTCTTTGCCTCCATGATTCATTGCTATTACGAGGGTCGCAAGGAGTTGTTTGAGGGCCTCGCCATAAATAGGAAGGAGCGTGAATGGACATGTCATCCCGTACTGCACTTCGACATGAGCACAGCAAAGCATTGCCATGAAGGGGATCTCAAGTCGGAACTCAACTACAAGTTAGTTCAATATGAAGACAAATACGGTCGTCGCAGCGACACGCCAAACCTGAACCAGCGCTTCGAGCATCTTGTCAAGGCCGCTTATGAACAGACAGGGCAGAAGGTGGTGCTCATAATCGATGAATATGACGCGCCTCTGCTCGACGTGGTGCACGAGGACCAGAACCTCGCCGCGCTGCGCCGCGTCATGCAAAACTTCTATTCGCCCATCAAGTCGCTTGACCCATACCTCGAGTTTGTCTTCATAACGGGCATCACGAAGTTCGCTCAACTTAGCATCTTCAGCGAGCTCAACAACCTGTTCAATATCTCCATGTACGACCAGTACTCGGCTATCTGTGGCATAAGCAAGGATGAGCTGCTCACGCAGCTGAGGCCCGACGTGGAATCGCTTGCCGAGCGTCTGCGCCTCACGGTAGACGAGACGTTCGCAAAGCTCAAGGAAAAATACGATGGCTACCATTTCAGCCCTAACGCGAAAGATGTCTATAACCCCTTCAGCCTGATGAAGGCTCTCGCTTCAGGTGTTATCGGCAATTACTGGTTTGAGTCGGGCACGCCAACATATATAATAAAACTGTTGCGGAAATACAACGTTGGCGTGCTTGACCTAACTGCTCAAGACGCGAGCGTCGACGATTTCGACGTGTCGCCAGAGAACATGGTGTCTGCCTTGCCCTTGCTCTATCAGAGCGGTTATCTCACCATAAAGCATTATGATCCAAATGTAGGTTTCTACACCCTTGCATACCCCAATGAGGAGGTGCGCCTCGGTATGGTACGGTCGCTTGCGGCTAACTATCTCATTCCAGCTTCGGGCACCAACAGCAGCTTTGTCATAAAGTTGACGAAGACATTGCTGGCTGGCGACATGGAACAAGCGCTCACCCTTATGAGGGCTTATCTCGCCGGCGTGAGTTATCGCTTGTCCAACAAAAGCGAACGCGACGTACAGACCATATTTTACCTCATTTTCTCACTCCTTGGCGCGTTTGTTAAGGTGGAGGAGCAGAGCTCGCATGGCAGGGCTGATGTGGTGATAACGCTGCCTACGGTGGTCTACGTCATGGAACTGAAGTTTGATGGCTCCGCCGATGCCGCGCTCAACCAGATTGACGCCAAGGGATATCTCATTCCTTACACCGCCGATGGCAAGAAGCTCGTGAAGGTGGGCGTGAACTACAGCAGCCAGGAGCGCACCATCACTGAGTGGAAGATAAGGGAAGAAAGCTAAAGTCTCGTCGCTGTAAAAGAGGTGGAACATTTTTGTGGGCCGTACTGTTCTGGCCCCTGCATTGCATCGGATGTCAACAGATTTTGTTGTGAATAATATTTACAAATGGTCGTCTGAGAATCGATTCTTTTCAACCAAGCAGTCTCTTGGTCGTAAATGGCGCGATTATGGGTTACTTTGATAAAGTATTGATTATCAAAGAGTTATAATTTTGGCTGTTTACTGAAGCCATTCGCGTGCTGAAAAACCGTCGCCGTTACGGTGTAATCGCGTCGCCGTTACGGTGTAATCGCGTTGCCGTTACGGTGTAATCGCGTTGCCGTTACGGTGCAATCGCG
>ERZ1023658.115-NODE-115-length-32506-cov-14.151059_pt1 | contig 32506 bp, 34 predicted proteins | sample MGYA00380339_ERZ1023658 | MGnify/ENA primary metagenome ERZ1023658 (study PRJEB33179, sample SAMN07448981) | human gut metagenome | biome: Human-gut; feature: Human associated habitat; material: Faeces | host: Homo sapiens | place: India: Bhopal | collected... | reverse complement strand
TGGGACTTACTTACGACAACGTTTGGTGCGGAGGCGATGGCGCGGCCGACATCAGGCTTGCCAACTTATCGCCCTCGATCAAAGGCATTTTAATCAACCCCGCCCCGAATGAGCAGGAATTTACGGGCTTGAGCATCAGTGCAATTTATCCCGACCTTGAAACATTTACAAAAAAGCAAATCAAATGAAGTACATCGGCATAATGACAGGCAATTCTATGGACGCAATCGACCTTGTAATCATCGATTGGGTTGATGAAAAAAACTTTGCGCCTGTCCATACGTTGACCATTGAGTTTTCAAATGAAATGCGCCAGAGCGCCGATTCTTTGCGGGCGCTCGTTTTTGATAAAACAGCGAGCGAAATAAACGCCCTGCCCACGTTTCATCATTTTCATGATGCCTATATTAAGCAAGTAGCCCGTGCTGTGCACCAGCTTTTAGCGGATGCAAACCTGAGCGCGCACGACATTCGTGCGATAGGCTTTCACGGCAAAACGTTGGATCACAACCCGCCGTCAAAAGCAAAACACGTGCCCAGCCTGCCTTACACATTGCAAATTGGCTCGGGACAAATGTTGGCCGACTTAACGGGCATAGACGTCATTTACGATTTTCGAAGCGATGATTTAATGCAAGGCGGAGACGGTGCACCTTTAATCCCCGCCTTTTCGGCTCTCATAGCCGCCCAAGAAGGCACCTTAAACAAAATCGATTTGAACGCAGGCAATACGTCCAACATCGCTTTAATCCTTGATGGAAAGGCTCGGCAAGGTTGGGACGCAGGACCTTGCAACGCTTTTCCAGACGCCTTTATGCGGTTGATTTTTGCAAACAAAAAAGCGTATGATGTGAACGGAGATTATGGATTAAAAGGCTCGCTCGACACAGAACTTTTGCAAGCCTTGTTTGACGCAGGCCGTCCATTTTACGAGCTACCGCCACCCAAATCGGGCGATCCTGCTTTTTATAACCAAGCCCAAATCTTTGCGCAAATTAAACACGCCTACCCAAACTTAAATGCCCACCAACAAGCCTTTTGCGATATTATGCACACGTTGGCGTATTTTGCGGGCTATGTTGCGGCATATGCGCTGCGCGATGTCGCCGTCTCTGTCCCTGTTATCACTTTATTTGGTGGTGGGTGGCACAATCCCGTTATTACGGGGGCATTTACCGACCTGATAAAAGGCAAAGCTTTTGTACTGCCCGAGCATCGCAACTTATTTAACCAAATACGCGCCCGCTTTTCATCGGCACAAATCCGCCCCAGTCAACACGAAAAGTATATGGAAGCTGGCCTGTGCGCCGCTATGGCTTATTACGCCGACAACGGACTTTGTTGGACATCACCGTCTCTCACGGGCGTCAGCGCTCCATGCATTTGTGGAATAAAAGCAATTCACGCACCGCAAATCGCGCAGAGCTATTTAGACAAAGTTTGCCGTGCCGCCAAAGGTTGGCAAAATAAATAGGCTGGCAACCCTGCCCGCTTATATAAAAGCACAAGACAAAACTGGATATGCGCACCTGCGCAATACGCTAATCATAAAAAAGGGCGCCACAAAAGCGCCCCTCTTTTATTCATCAAACAAACTTAGTTGTTTTCAGGCTTGATAACCTTTTCTGCCAACGTTTGCAACACAACGTACAACAATGGCACAAAGAAGATTGCAATGAAAGCCGAGAAAGCCATACCGCCGAAAATTGCGGAACCAACTGCACGGCGAGACAAAGCGCCTGCACCTGTTGCAACAATCAATGGTAAGAAGCCCATCAAGGACGAAATCGCCGTCATCATAATCGCACGGAAACGTAACTCGCCACCCATCAAAGCTGCCGTCTTAATGTCATCACCAAATTGTTCGTGACGGTCTTTTGCGAACTCGACCAACAAAATCGCGTTCTTCGCCGCCAAACCAACCAACACAATCAAACCAATCTGAGCGTACAAGTCGTTAAAGATTGGGTAAGTCGCATTTTTCGATTGATACCAAATCGCGAGCACTGCACCTAAGAATGCAACGACAATGGATAACATAACGGACAATGGCAAAGACCAGCTTTCATACAAAGCCACAAGGAACAAATAACCAAACAAGAACGCCATAATAAAGACGATCGCCGTTTGACCACCCGCCTCAACTTCTTGAGCCGCAGTACCTGTCCATTCGTACTTATAACCGTTTGGCAAAACTTGCTCTGAAATCTTAGCCATTGCTTTAATCGCATCACCCGAGCTGTAGCCCGCCGCAGCTTGTCCCGAAATCGTCAAAGAACGATAGTTATTATAGCGGTTAATGCTAGACGCGCCGATTGTTTTATCGATTGTAATTAATGAGCGCAAAGGTACCATTTCACCACGGTTATTCTTCAACTCGATCTTAAAGATATCGTCCACAGTCGAACGGTCGTTTGCATCACCTTGCAACATCACGTACCACGAACGACCATATAAGTTAAAGTCGTTGATATAGATGCCGCCCAAAATGGCCTGCATTGTCGAGAAAATATCCGACACGGACACACCCAAAGCATATGCTTTTTCACGGTCAACCTGCACGCTCAGACGCGGACTGTCAACACGATAGTACGTCATCACGTTGCTGAGTGTGGGATCTTTATACGCTTCGGCAAGGACTTTGTTGGCAACCGCAACCAGTTCTTCAGGGGACGCACCTTCCGTGGATTGCAACACATATTCGAAACCATCGGTCGAGGACGCGCCCATCAAAGCTGGCACGTTAAATCCAACAACAATCGCTTCTGAAATGTTGCGCTGCATAATTTGGTTGAACTTTTGAATAATGCTTGTCACAACCAAATCTTCGGACTGGCGTTTTTCATAAGGTTCAAGGTTGACCACAACAAAGCCGTTGTTCGAACCTGCACCTGTTTGCATACCGTAGCCAGCCACAGTCATTACACCTTTAACGCCTTCAATTTGAAGCGCCAACTTTTCGACTTTGTGCAAAACGTCTTCCGTTCTGTTCAAAGACGCACCAGAGGGCAACTGCACCATACACAAGAATGCACCTTGGTCTTCGGCGGGCAAGAAGCCTGTCGGCGTCACTTTAAACAAGCTATAAGCTATAAAGCCAACAACCGCAAGCGCAGGAATAACAAGCCATGCGGCCTTAATCAAACGCTTAATCACCGCCGCATAACCATCACGTAGCACGTCCACAAAGTGCATCATCTTTTGAATGACTTTGTTTGGCTCTTGGTTTGGACGCATCAAGATTCGCGCCAAAGCTGGCGACAACGTCAAAGCGTTAATCGCGGAAATCACAACCGCGCAACACACCGCCACTGCGAACTGACGATACAGCAAGCCTGTAATACCTGGGATAAATGCCACAGGAATAAACACGCCCAGCAAAATCAAAGTCGTTGCAATAATCGGGTTTGTAATACGATCCATAGAACGCTTCACGTTCACGGCAGGCTTGTCTTTCGGATTGTTTTTCATCACGGTTTCAACGTCTTCCACCACAACGATTGCATCGTCCACCACAACGCCGATCGCCAGCACCAAAGCCAACATCGAAACGGTATTGACTGTCACGCCCAAAGCCAGCATACCCGCAAATGCACCAATCAAGGAAACGGGAATAGCGAACAGCGGAATCAACGTTGTTTTGATCGAGCCCAAGAAGAAGAAAATCACGAGCACAACCAAGATAAAGCCTTCAATCAACGTAGTTTGAATTTCGTCCATTGAGCGTTGGACAAAATCCGCGTTATCAAACATCATATGAATCGAAATGCCCTCTGGCATACGCGGCTTTAACTCTTCTAACCTTTTCTTAATGCCCGTTGCCACCTCAATCGCATTTGAACCTGTTGCTTGGTTAATCGCTAAACCGACAGCAACTTTGCCGTTGTAATAGCTGGACATTTCCTCTGAATAAGAGCCCAAATCCACCTTAGCAACGTCTTTTAAGCGTAAATAAGAGCCGTCTTTGTTTGCACGAATAATGATGTTTTCAAACTCTTCAACTGTGCTTAAACGACCTTTGGCTGTCAGGGTGATTTGAAAAAGCTGATTTTTGGGCGCTGGTTGCGAACCAATACGTCCCACAGACGCTTGAATATTTTGGCTTTTGACCGCATTGACAATATCGGCAGTTGAAAGCTTTAAGCTTTTTAACTTATCATCACTGACCCAAATCCGCATACTATAGTCTTGATGCGAGAACATTTGAATGTCACCCACGCCACCGACACGAGACAATTCGTCTTTAATGTTAATCAAAACATAGTTTGTCAAAAATTGCATATCGTATTTATCCGAATCCGCCACGAATTCGAAAATCTGCAACATAGATGAGTTGCGCTGTTTAACCGAAACGCCTTGACGCGTCACGTCTTCTGGCAACATCGATTCGACTTGCTTAACGCGGTTTTGCACGTTCATTGTGGCTGTATTTGGATCGGTACCAACTTTAAACGTAATATTCAAATTATAGCTACCATCGTCAGAGGAGGTCGAAGACATGTAAAGCATATCTTCAACGCCGTTTACGCCCGATTCGATTTGCTGCGCAACCGAGCTTTCAATCACTTCAGCATTTGCACCAGGATAAGTCGCAGAAACACCTACTTGCGGTGGCGTAATGTTTGGAAATTGTTCGACAGGCAGTGCAATGTACGCCAACGCACCGACAATCGAAATAATCAAAGAAACAACGATCGCAAAACGCGGTCTTTTAATAAATACGTCAGCAATCATTATTTGGCCCCATTATTCGCATCTTTATCTGACAAAGAATCCATCGTCACAACCGTTGCCGCAAGAGGCATATTCATAAAGCGGCTTGCCATTTGCAAGTTGCTTGCCAAGACTTTGTCGCCCGACTTTAAACCTTCGCTGATGATTGTTTGACCTGTTGTCAATTCCAAGCCTTCTTTAATACGGCGTTGCTCCAACATATTGTCAGCATTTACGACGTAAACATAAGCACCTGCCAAGTCGCGCATAATCAACTCGGACGGAAGCAACAATGCTTTTTGTGGCTTTGCGAACTTCATTTCGACTCGACCATATTGACCCGCGATTAAGCTGTGCTTTGGATCTTCGAAAGAAACACGCATCTTCATTGTGTTCATTTGCTCGTCCAAAGCAATGTCAACAAAGTTCAAATGTCCGCCATATGGATAAACAGAACCATTTGCATAAATAAAGGAAATTTTGATGTTTTCATCGCCCTCTTTTTCCAAAAAGTCGCGCATTTGCAACAGTTGGTTTTCAGATACCGAGAACACCGCATACATTGGATCAACACTGACGATAGTTGCTAAGCTGCCAGAATCTGGACCGATCAGCGCACCCACCGAGTAAACAGCCGCACCAATGCGACCCGCAATCGGTGCTTCAACGTCTGTGTAATTCAAGTTCAACTTTGCAATATCAAGCTCGGCTTGCGCTTGTTTGACGGTTGCTTTAGCCGTTGAATATTCGGCTTGACGTTGGTCCAAGGTGGCTTGCGAAACGTCCTTTGACTTAAACAAGTCTTTTGCGCGCTTGAACTGAGCGGCAGCATTTTCTTCATTCGCGGCCGCTTTGGCTAAGTTCGCCTCTGCATTATTCACTTGCGCTATAAATTGGTCTTTTTCAATTTCAAAAAGCAATTGACCTTCTTTGACGTAATCACCCTCTGTAAACAAACGTTTTGTTAAAAAGCCCGTGACACGTGCACGCACTTCAACGCGATCTTTTGCTTCAATCTTCGCAACAAAGCTGAGCGATGGATAAAAGTCTTGTTCACTTGCCAACACAACGTTAACAGGCATTGCCGTCATTTGTTGCGCTGGTTGCTGAGCGTTTCCTGTCAAGGCCTTGATACTTGGGTAAAAGTAATAACCTGCCCCGCCAAGAGCTGCCAAAACCAAAATAGTTGATACAAGTTTTTTCATTTTTTTCCTCTTTTATTATAATGATTTATATTCTATTACTCTTTTTTTCGCAAAAAATCAAGCAATTTTTGAATTTTAATTATTTTTAGGCTTGCTTGTTTCGTTTCTTTTAAACTGCAAAAGCCGCGAAAAATCGCGCTTTGTTTTTTGTGGCTCTAAGTTTAAGCCAACTTCTGTAATCACGCCGTTTTCCTTCTTTCGAATCACCAATTCAATCTTGCCAAAAGCGAATCGATCGCCGACTTCCAAGTCTGAAAAGTTCTTTTCCAGCGCATCACGCAAGTTCATCTCACCCCACGAAGCAGGGACCGAGACATTATAAAGATAAGCCAATTCTTTGAGCAAAATATCAGGATTGAGGATAAAGTCACCCATATTTTCGGGCGCGACTTCCAGCTGGCCGCCGCCGTATAACTTATCCAGCTGTGCAGCGTGTTTTTCATCAATCGCAAACACGTAAATCTGATCATCGGCACGCAACGTTTTGACGTTTGCACCGCTGTAGGAAATGTCGCCACGTTGCACGAACACAGGCATTGCCCAGCGCGGGATCTTAGCCCCCTGCACCGCGGGCGTTGTTTCCGTTAAATGGTATGTAATCAAATAGCTATCCGAAAGACCTGGCAAGTCTATTTCACTTTTCTCAGCGGGTTTGTCGAGCACAGGCAAAACAACATGGCATTTTTTCGCCGCAGGCACAATCAAAAGCCCCTGCACAAAAAGCGACATAAGCACCATTAAAAAAATGATTGCGAAAATTGAATCGCCCGCAGGCACGTCTTTAACCAACGGCGCAAGCGCCAGCAAAACGGACGTAGCGCCTCTGAGTCCCACAAAAGAAATGAAAAACTTTTCGCTCAATGAATATTGAAATGGTGCAAGGCAGATAAATACCGCCAAAGGACGCGCAAAAAGCAACAGCACAAGCCCCAGCGCAAAGGCCGTTCCTGCCACATGTGGCAAGCGCCAAATATCCACGTAAAAGCCCAGCGTTAAAAACAAAACGATTTGGCTGAGCCACGTCAGCGTTGTTTGAAAACGCAACGTTTGATGATGCCCTTTCAGGCGCGCTTGGCCGACTAACATACCACTGATGTAAAGCGCCAAAAAGCCACTGCCGTTTAACATACTCGTCAATGCAAAACCTGCAAGAGCCATACCAATCACTAAAACAGGATACAATCCAGCATCAAAATCAACGCGGTTAATGACAAACTTAATCAGCCACCCTAATCCAAATCCTGCCAGCACACCAAGCCCCATTTGCATCACAAAATTAAGCCCCAAAAAGAGCGAGCCTTGTGTGCTTCCCGCTGCATACAGCGTTAAAAATGAAAACGTTAAAAAGATGGCCATCGGGTCGTTGCTGCCTGATTCCATCTCAAGTGTTGATTTAATTTTCTCACGAATAGATACGCCGCCCATTCGCAACACAAAAAACACAGCTGCCGCGTCCGTAGATGAGATAATCGAGGAAAGCAGAAACGATTCAAACCACGAAAAACCACCAATGTAATGCGCCGCAGGCGCCAAAAATAATGCGGTAAAAAACACGCCAACAGTCGCCAAAAATATCGCAGGTTTCAACGTTTTTTTCACGCTTTTAAAATTTGTTTGATAGCCACTGTCAAACAAAATCAGTGCAAGCGCTAACGATCCAATAAAAAAAGCGACCTTTGGTTGCTGAAAGCCTTGAATAAGCCCCAGACCACTATCACCAAAAATCATTCCAACGCACAAGAAAACTAAAATCAACGGCACATTAGCACGTGACGAAATCAGGCTGGTTAGAATACTCATAACCAACACCAAAGAAAATAACAAAATTGGTGCGTTAATAAAGTCCATCAATTATTTCCTTTTTTCTGCGCTCTTTTAATCCCGAAAGTTTTTCGCTGACTTGCGCAGTATCTTTGCCTGTGCGCTCTAATCTGTCGTACATACGGTCAATTTCTTTGCGCAAGTATGCTTTTTCAACCTCGGCCTTAATCAGCGGATCATCTTTCTTTTCGCGCAACCAATCGATGATTTGCCCGACTGGCTTACTTGGGTTTTCCAATTTACATTGCAAGATGTATGGCAAATAGTAAATTAAGCGTTCAACCGCTTCACGAATAGTACTTCTGTCGCGATTGGCTTGATACACGGTTTTTAAAATCTCGAATACAACGCCTGCTTCAAAAGAATCGTCCACCACAATAAACGGCATCGGCGCGGAAAATCCTTTTATCGCAATTTCTTTTAAGTATTCCAGCACGTGATGATAATGCCCATTGACATTAAAAATGATAAAAGGCTTCAAGCGCAAAAAGCCGTCTTGCATTGCAACGCAATCGTAAACAAGCTCGTCCAGCGTACCAATGCCGCCTGGAGCAAAAATCACAAAGTCAGCATTTAAAAGTTGGTTCTTGCGCTCTTCCAACGTGTGTGCAACAATGACTTCCTTAATCTTATCCACAACTTCATTTTTACGCGTCAATGCAAGGTATTCTTTTGTAGTAATGCCTTTGATTGGAATCTGATCGAGTTCATTTTGCTTAACCCAAACACTTAAAACACCCTTTGCCACGGCTCCCATAATGCCGCTGCCCGACAGGCCAAAATCAAGTCTGAAGTTCATCTGCGCAATCTTGCGCCCCAACTGATAGGCTTCCTTTTCATAAATTGGATCATTGCCCGAACGCGATCCGCCTGCAACAAAGATTCGAAACTCTTTCTTTTCGTTTTGTTTTTTAAAAGAGCTGGCAATTTTTTTAATATCCGCACTGACGGCGGGCATTTTTTCTTCCTCGCGCATATAAGAGCCGCGCTCAAGGGACATCTGTTTTGCTGTTTTTTGTTTTCGGGTCATAGGATACTCCTTACGTTTGAGTTTAACAGGCGAATCATTAACGCTTTGTAAATTATATAAAAAAAGCTTTTCTTTTGCAAAAAAAAGTGTATAATGGACAAAGCTAGAAAGGTTATGAGTAAATGAGCGAAAAAAGTTTTGATGAAATGTTGCAAGCACTTGAGACGATTGTGCGCAATCTTGAAAGCGGTAGAGTCGGCCTTGAAGAGGCGGTAAAAGCCTATCAAGAAGGAATGGCGCTCAAAAAAGCGTGCGAAGAAAAACTGGCCGCTGCAAAAGCTCAGATTGATAAACTGATTATCGAAAATAATCAAATCACGGGCAAAGAACCTTTTAACATAGAACAAAATCAGTAAACAACAAGGACAGATCCGAAATAAAGCTCTTTTCGTCAAAGAAAAGACTTATGGCAAATTGATAAAGAAAGAAGAAAATAAATGACTGAAGATATAAGGAATGTAGCAATTATTGCACACGTTGACCACGGCAAAACAACTTTTTGCGATGCTTTTTTAAAGCAAAGCGGTACATTTCGTGAAAACCAACAAGTTGAAACTTGCGTTATGGACAGCGGTGATTTGGAGCGTGAACGCGGAATTACTATTTTGGCCAAATGCACATCGATTGTGTGGAAAGGCACGCGCATCAACATTGTAGACACCCCAGGACACGCGGACTTTGGCGGCGAAGTTGAACGTATTTTGTCGATGGTGGACGGCGTTATCGTTTTGGTGGACGCGGCAGAAGGACCTTTACCACAAACAAAGTTCGTGGTTGGCAAAGCGTTAAAGCTCGGCCTGCGCCCGATTGTCGTTATCAACAAAGTCGACAGACCTGATGCACGCCCTGATGAAGTTGTTAATGAAATCTTTGACTTGTTTGCAAACTTGGGCGCAACAGACGAACAACTAGACTTCCCAATCTTGTACGCTTCTGGTCGCGAAGGCTGGGCTGTGTATGACTTAGAAAAAGACAAACGCGAAAACATTTATCCGTTAATGGACAAAATCTTAGAGCATGTCCCAGCACCTAAGTGCAACCTAAACGCCCCCTTTTCAATGTTGGTGACAACTTTGGAATCCGATCCTTTTGTGGGTCGTGTTTTAACGGGACGCATTCATTCGGGTTCGCTGAAAGTCAACACACAAATCAAAGCGCTCGATCATAATGGCAAGGTCATCGAGACGGCACGCGTTTCCAAAATTATGGCGTTCCGTGGTTTGAAACGCTCTGCGTTGGACGAAGCTTTTGCAGGCGACATTGTCACAATCGCGGGCTTTACCAAAGCAACCGTCGCTGATACGCTGTGTGACACCTCGATTAAAGAGCCTATTCCATCGCAACCAATTGATCCTCCAACTTTGGCGATGACGTTTTCAATTAACACATCCCCGTTTGCAGGTCAAGACGGCGACAAAGTGACAAGCCGTATGATTTGGGACAGATTGTGCAAGGAAGTTGAAGGCAATGTCGCGCTCAAAATTGCCAGAACAGACTCGACAGACGCGTTCGAAGTCGCTGGTCGTGGTGAGTTGCAATTAGGCATTTTAATCGAAACAATGCGCCGCGAGGGCTTTGAATTGTCTATTTCGCGTCCGCGCGTTTTGTTTAAAACGGACGAAAACGGCAACAAGCTTGAGCCATATGAAGAAGTCGTTGTTGACGTGGACGACGAGTATTCGGGCGTAGTTGTCAACAAAATGGCCGAACGCAAAGCGGATTTGCTTGAAATGCACCCATCGGGTGGCAACAAGACTCGTCTTATTTTCAAAGCGCCGTCTCGTGGTCTTATCGGCTACCATTCCGAGTTCTTAACCGACACTTGTGGTACAGGTGTGATGAACCGTGTATTCAGCGAATATGGCCCCTATAAAGGCACAATTGAAGGTCGCCACAACGGCGCGCTAATCTCGCTTGAGCAAGGTAAGGCTGTCGCTTATTCGTTGTTCAGCATTCAGGATCGCGGCAAGTTGTTCATCACGCACAACACGCCTGTGTATGCAGGTATGATCATCGGCGAAAATGCAAAGCCTGGCGACATTGACGTCAACCCAATTAAAGGTAAAAAGCTGACCAATATGCGCGCTGCGGGCAAAGATGAAAACATCATCTTAACGCCGCCGACCGTAATGAGCTTGGAAGAAGCGCTTGCTTATATCAACGATGACGAGCTTGTTGAAGTGACGCCGCATAACATTCGTCTGCGCAAGATTTATCTTGACTATAACGACAGACGCAAGTTTGAACGTGGCAAACTTGGCTAATAAGCGATTGCATCTGCTATGCCATTCAGAAACAGGAGGTTTAACGCCTCCTGTTTTTTATTTACAAAGGCTTGTTGGCTCACCTCAAGCGTCAGTAGCAAATAGCGCGCTGGGAAGAGCTTCTATTACTTGTGTCAACCGAACCAGATGAATAAGCACGAAACGCGTTATTGCCTTGAAACGCCGTACTTGTCCAGCCAGCATCATTAAAAGAACCATTATGGTTAGCACATTTTTTGGAGCCCGTTGATCCATCCCAATCGGAACACAATTCATACATTGATGCTAAATGACGCCCTTGCCCCTCACACCAAGTATATGCACTCCACCAGTTCATAGTGTTATTGCTTTGGCAGTAAACGTGCCCATTATTGCCTGTGACCAGCTTGCCACTTTCACATGTTTCCGCCCGTGCTTGAGCGATGTTAAATGTGAGCACCGTGATTGCTGCTAAAGTTAATAATTCTGTTTTCATTTTCTTTCCTTTCATTTTGTTGGGTTTATTTGTTAATATTTACTATGCCTTTTGCTAAAGCGCGGGGCGTGGGTGTGGCGTCCCGCGCTTTAAGAGTTCTGGTGTTTGTTTCATTGAATTGTTTAAAAATCATCTCTCTCTTTCGTTGTTGTTATTTAAATTGTCTGCTTTCAAAAAATGTTTTTTGCCCACACCCTATGGTCTGTTTGGTGTGGCGTCCCCCTATTCACCGCGCGGATTTCATCGCGCCCGCGCGCGGCGAATAGGACTAACAATCCTTAAAATCATTATTTGAAATGAAATATTTGAGTTTATAAACATTTGCTTTTTCTTTAAAAGGCTGGCGTGCCCCGCGAATTTTTCGCGCCAGCCTTAGGGCTAATGCGATATCAAAAAAATCTGTGTTCATTCTGTCTCCTTTCTTGTTGCTTGTTCAAAATACAATGCATTGCTTTTCATTCTCCAAAAGAGCCTGCGCGCAAAAATACGCGCGCCCGCGCTGGCTCTTTAAAAAATTTGCACTTCATCATCATTTTCATTCTCCTTTCATTCATTATTGCTTTTTTGGGGGAGAAAAGGCTGGCGCGCAGGTGCGGGAAAATCCGCGCCACCCTTTATGGAATGCTGTATTAAAATCGCCTCCTCCAGAGCCGCCGCGCCGCGCGTATTTCCCGCGGCGGCTCTGGGGTGAAAAAGGATTTTTTGGAGTAATTATGATACGGGCTGGCGCGAGGCGCGGGGGAAACCGCGCCAGCCCTTATTTTTTTGCAGATAACAGCATTCTGTTTCTCAAAGAGCCGGTGTGGGCGCGCGAAGATTTTTCGCGCTGGCTCTTTTTATGCCATTTTATTCGGCGCGTGTCGGCGCGGGGGGAACCGAGCGGCGAACAAAGCTTAAGTAAAATGAAATAAAAGCGCGGGGCGCATATTTTCGCGCCCACGCCCCGCGCTTGCAAAATTAAATGGCGCTGGGATTTTATTATAAAAAACTACGTCTTTTTCAAAAAATGATTTTTGCCACCTCCCGACCCAAACCAAAAATCATTTTTTTGAAAGGACTTGCGTGTGGACGCAGGGAAAAACAAAAAAAGAGCACAGATAAAAATCTGCGCTCTTTTCAATTCAACGGTTGCCTTTATTTTTTGCTTGTCGCAATCAATTCACACAACAAGCGGAACACAACAAAGACCAACAAAATTGCAATCCACTTCGAGAACATTACAAAAACATAAGGCAAACTCCACAAAGACAATACCACGAACACCAATAAAATAATCGAACCTGTCAGATAGACCGTATTGATGTTTTTCTTTAAAAAGCCCTCAAAGTACGGCAAAAGCAATGCTTTGTCCAACTTACTGTATGGTTTCACAAAGCGCACGATTGCATTCCATGTTTTTTTTGCTTCTTTTTTAAAGTCGAACTTTTCTGTTTTTTGTGCCATTTTTATCTCCTTTTTGATAAGTTATGTTCAGTTTATTGTATTTTCAAGTGTATCCCTTGTTATTTTTTACGCATAGTCGGGAACGCTATCACGTCACGAATAGTCGATGAGCCTGTCAAAATCATCACGATACGATCGATACCCATTCCTAAACCGCCTGTCGGAGGCATTGCATGTTCCAAAGCCGTGACAAAGTCTTCGTCCATCATATTGGCTTCATCATCGCCAGCTTCGCGCGCTTTGACTTGCTCTTCCAAACGTTCACGTTGATCGAGAGGGTTTGTCAATTCCGAATAAGCATTACCCATTTCCCAAGCGTTAATGAATGGTTCGAAACGTTCCACTAAGCGAGGATTGCTTCTGTGCTCTTTTGTCAGCGGAGAAATATCTTTCGGATGGTCGATAACAAACGTTGGTTGGATTAATTTGTGTTCGCACTTTTCTTCGAACACAGTCGATACAACCGTACCCCAGTTTGCATTGTCGGCAACGTCTACTCCAAGCTTTCTTGCCGCAGCAACAGCCTCAGCGCCCGTTTCAAACGCTTCAAAATCAACGCCTGTTTCTTCTTTAACGAGCTCCAACATTGGACGACGAGGCCAATGACCACCCAGTTCGATTGTCTTGCCGTCAAGTTCGATTTTCGTTGTGCCCAAAATTTTCATTGCCACATATTGCACAATGCTTTCAAACAGGTCCATCATATCGTTATAGTCTTTGTAGACCCAATACAATTCCATCATTGTGAACTCTGGGTTATGACGCGTGTCAATGCCTTCATTTCTGAAGTTGCGACCGATTTCGTATACGGCAGGCATACCACCAATAATCAAACGCTTTAAGTAAAGCTCTGGCGCAATACGCATATACAAATCCATATCAAGTGTGTTATGGTGCGTGATAAAAGGCTTTGCATTCGCGCCGCCCAAGATTGGGTGCAAAATAGGCGTTTCCACTTCCAAAAAGCCCAAGTTATTCAAATACTCACGAATAGCAGAAATAATTTGGCTGCGCATACGCAACGTTTTCATCGTCTCAGGATTCGTCATCATATCCAAATAACGTTGACGATACTTTGTATCCGTGTCTGTCAGCCCGTGGAACTTTTCAGGCAATGGCAACAACGATTTTGCCAACACCGTCAAGTGCTCTGTATTCACAGACAACTCGCCACGTTTTGTGCGGCGCACTGTGCCCTCTACACCGACAAAGTCCCCAAGATCGAGCAAACTTAAAATTTCTTTTTCAGATTCTGGCAAATGCTCCAACGAAGAAAATATTTGAACCTTGCCCGTTGAATCATAAATGTCCATAAACATACCCGAATTACGAATAGCTTTAATACGTCCAGCAACCTTGACAACATCAGATGTTTGTTCTTCATTTGCAAGCGATGCATATTTTTCGTTCAAGCTTGCCGATGTAAATGTAGGTCTGTAAATAGGCGGATACGCGTTAATGCCTTTGGATTGAAGCTTTTTTAATTTTTCCAATCTGGCTTGTCGTTGATCTGTTGCACTATTTTGAGTATTTGAATTATTCGTCATTTTAACTTCCTTTCTATTTCTGACGTTAATTTTAACATTTTTTTTCAAATCGTCAACATTTTATTTGAAAAGCGGTAAGGTTTTTGCTAAGATACAAAAAAACAATGAGGATAAGATGCTTTCTTTTTACGATGCGATGATATTTGGTTTGCAAAAAAAGAGCTTACTTGGGGGCTTTATTTTTGCCGCGGTAATGCTGTGCTTTTTTGTATTGATTGGCTGGGCGCTAGAAAGCAATTTTGCGCTTTTTTCCACCGCAGCAGCGATTATATCTTCTCAAAACAATTCCGCTCTTTTTATAAGCAACTTAAACCAACTTGGGCAAACTTTGATGGCCCCCGAGTTTTGGGGAATGACTTTTCAAAAAACACACTGGGCATTTATGTTGTTTGTTGGCGGCTTATTTGCCATTTTCACGTGGGAAGTCATTGTTGCTAAAAAGACATTATTTAATCAACCGCCCAAATTTTCTCTGACATTTTTTGTCTTTACGTTTGCCAAAATGATGTTGCTTTTGCTGCCCATTTTAGCGGTGCTGTACTTTTTTTCATACGAAATGTTCAAAAGCGCATTTGAGTATCTAGCGGCCACAGTCTTTGGACTTAAGCAACGCTTTCATTGGCCATTTTCAATGTGGATAGTTGTTCCGTTTGCTCTTTGGTTTTTTTGTTATTTTGTATACACAATGTTGCTTTTTATTGGACGATTTTCGTTTTCGTCCTTGCTTCACGGTGTCATTTTTTTCAAACATTTTAAAACAGTCTTAGAACTCTTCGCTTGGTGGATTTTAAATCACATTATTGTCATCATTGCGTTTGTCGCATTGTTTGCAGTTTGCTACTTTATCGACTCGCTGTGGGTCTGCTTTATGATGCTGATTTTTTATTTATTGATGATGCTCGTGTTTGATCAAATCAAGTTTATTTGCTTGCTACCTTTCGCCGTTATTGCAGCGGGCGCGCTTGGCTTGCAAACGTGGCTTGGCAGAGCATTTTTTAACAACTACATCCTCGAGATTTTAATCGGCGGTCTGGTTTACTTTACGGGCTTTTTTGTGCTGGCAGTTTTTACATCCGTGCTAGCGCACTTATTTGCTCAAACGGCTTTTGTGTTTCACTTTGATAAAACGCCCGCCAGCGATGCGATGGAACGCCAGCCTGACCACACAAAGCGCATTGACGAGCTGTATAACGAATACTTAACCGAGCACAACAATCAAACTCAGAGCAACTTTTTTGATAAAATGTAGAGGTCTTTAATGAAAAAAATACTTACCTTTTTGCGCCAAACAATCGGACTTGCGTTAATCAAATGGCTGGTTATTTTCGTTGCGTTTATGTTTGCTTTGCAACTTTTAAACACGCTGTCAATAACGTGGCCTGTTCCCCTTGTTTACGCAAGTTTTAGCGTATCAATGATTGCGTACATATTGTTGCTTATATTTTACGTGGGTTATTTATTTCGCATTGCACAGGGCTTTTTTAAGCAAGAACAAAAGCCTCTTTCCCCACTGGCCTTGAGCAAAAACTTCAAACTCAGCCTGCGCGTTTTTGCGTTTCTTTTAATCCTCCTTATCCCCATTTTTATTTTAATGTTTCTGATGTATGCACAAATAAGCACGCTCTTTAGCTGGCTGATTTTGCTTTATTTTGTGTTTGTTTTTTTACCGCTTTATGTCGGTTTTGTCATCACGTACCCAAGTCTTCCAAGACGTGCAACCTATCGCTTCATTTTGCTTAAAAATGCAAACAAGTTGTTTGGTTTAGTCTTTCAAACAGGCATTATCTTTTTTGTCTGGTCTTTGGTTGCGGGGCAAATAATGAATTTGTCACAAACGTACTCCACATCGGCTTTGCGTGAAGCAGGATTTGCACTGATGCTTTTGCTGTCGTGGATTTATGTGCTGTTCGTATGGGCGGCAGCCATTGGCATAACCGCCAGACGCATTAAGCAAAGCGAGGCCACACAAAAATGATTTGTCCGTTTTTTAACCGATGTGGCGGGTGCCATTTTCAAGATTTGCCCTTTGAGGCATACAAGCAAAAGAAGATTGACTTTATCAAAGGCACTTTGACGCACGCAGGCATCGATTTTCCGCTGTCCGATTTTATCAGCATCGGAGCTCACACACGCCGCCGCGCAACTTTTGCTTTTGCAAATGGGATCATGGGCTTTAATGCCAAAAAAAGTCATCAAATTATCGCGATAGACCAATGCCTTGTTTTGCTGCCTGAGCTGGAGAAACTGATAAAACCGCTATCCACGCTGGTGCACCATTTATCGGGCACTGGTGACATCGCCGTATTGATGACAGAGTTTGGCGCGGACATTACAATCTCAAGCGAAAAACAAAAAGAAAAACGCTTTCATAAGCGCATCAAGAAAAGCTCTTCTGAAGAAGTGTTTTTCTTGGAGGAAGTCTCGGCTTTTTGCGCTCAAAACAATGTTGCACGCTTTATCAAAGACGGCCAGTTATTATACCAATCCGTGCAACTTGACTTTCCGCCCAACGTATTTATGCAACCCAGTGTCGAGGGGCAAAACGCGCTTGTCGACCTTGTCTTAAAACACACGCAAGATTCGCACAAAGTGCTTGATTTATTTTGCGGACTTGGCACATTCACAAAGCCGCTTTATCAAGCGGGCAAACGCGTCACAGGAATGGACATCACCGAAGAGTCTATTGCCGCCTTAAAAAAGCACGGCGTGATGGCCGAAGTGCGAGATTTATTTCGCAACCCTGTCTTGCCTGACGAGCTTAATCAATACGATACTATCGTGCTTGATCCCGCACGCGCAGGCGCAATGGCCGAGGTTCAGCAAATCGCTCTGTCAAATGTCAAAAAAGTTGTGATGGTTTCGTGCAACCCTTTGACGTTTGCAAAAGATTGCCGCGTATTGATTGAGGGCGGTTTTCATTTCAAGCAAATCACACCCGTAGATCAGTTTATTTTTTCGGATCATATTGAGCTTGTTGCGCTGCTCGAGCGTGCGTAAACGCTTTTGCAGCCAGCCCGATTATTGCAATTGCGCCAACAGATAGTCAGGAACAACACCCTCAACTTTAACCAATTCGGACAACGTATGCCCGTGTGACAGCTCGTCTGCGGTCATACCTGTTTGCGTAATCAACACAGTTTTCATCTCAGCCTTTGCGCCACCCATAATGTCGGTACGCAAAGTATCGCCTACCATTGCCGCGCGGCTGGGTGAAACGCCTGCGACTTTCAGCGCAAAATCATAGATTTGATGATACGGCTTTCCAATCCAAAACACGCGCCCGCCGTGGTCTTCATACCACTTGCCGAGCAGCCCACTCGTCACGTGCTTCATTTTCCCGTGAAAGGCATAATAGTCTGGATTAGAGCAAATCGCGGGCAACTTTTTGTCGAGTGCTTTTTGCGCTAAATCCAAAAATGGTGCCAACGTTTCATAATATTGATAATCTGCTGTACGCAGAGCGCCAATATAAACAACGGCAGCTTCATCAACATTAAGCGTTTGGCGCGATAAAACCGAGCTTAAAAGCCGATCATTTGGCAAACCAATCAGCAAGTATTTGCCCTTATTCGATCCCGCAACCTGAGTTAAAAAATCTTCGCGCTCCAGCTTATCTTTTAGCACATCGCCCGAGGTAATCACATCGGTATAATGCACACCTTGCAAAAAGCCGTTGCCGATGTGTTTTTCTTTGAAATGCGAACCGATCGTCGTGGCATTCGATAGAATATAAATGCGCTTGCCTTGCTTGATTAAATCTTGGCATATCTCAAGCACCTTGGGATAAAAAGCTTTGCCATTCCACAACACGCCGTAAACATCGATGAAAAAAACATCGATTTTATCGGCCAGTGCACTCAAGGAATCTATGGTCTGCATACAGGGCAATATCCTGTCAAATGCTCTTTGTTTTCATCGTACATTTTGCACGCTTTGCGAATCACATCTTGCGCTTCGATATAGCCCAAAAAGTCGCTGATACGCACTTGCTTATTTTCCAACACTTTATAGTCCTCAAAAAAGCGTTGCAGCATTTTCAATCGATGCGGTGGAAATTGTGAAATATCCGTATAGTGCGCAAACTCTGGATCATCAGCATGCACCGCAATGATTTTATCATCCTCTTGTCCACCGTCCAGCATTTTCATCACGCCAATAGGGCGAGCTTGCATAATGCACATCGGCACAACTGTTTCCTGCCCAAACACTAAAATATCCAATGGGTCATTGTCATCACAATACGTGCGCGGAATAAAGCCATAATTCGCAGGATAGTGAACCGCACTATATAAAATGCGATCAACCTTAATCAGGCCGCTTGCCTTATCCAATTCGTATTTGACTTTAGATCCCTTGGGAACTTCGATAATCGCCCTAACGAGTTCAGGGCTTTGAGGTAATCGTTCAACATCATGCCATGGGTGCATTTTAAACTCCTTATGTTTTAAAGATAATCGTATTATACGCTTTTTTCTTTAAATGTAAAGAAATTATTAACTTATTTATCACTATAGTTTTTTATGTTCATTTTAAATTCAAGGAGAAAGATTTATGACATACTTTATTATTTTTGCACTTATCGCCGTTCTTGTTATCGTCAGCATGTATAACTCGCTTGTCAGAGCGCGCCAACAAGTCCGTGAAGCATGGAGCAACATTGACACGCAATTAAAGCGCCGTTATGATTTAATTCCAAACTTGGTCGAAACAGTTAAAGGCTATGCTAAACACGAGCAAGACACGCTCCAAGCCGTCATTGCAGCACGCAACAGCGCGATGCAAGTACACGACAATTCGCAAGCACGCAGCGAAAACGAAAACGCTCTGTCGGGCACGTTAAAGAGCATTTTTGCGTTAAGTGAAAGCTACCCAGATTTGAAAGCCAACCAACAATTTATTGAATTGCAACAAGAGCTTTCTGACACAGAAGACAAGATCCAAGCGGCACGCAGTTTTTATAACTCGACTGTTTTATCGCTCAACACGAAAACTGAAACGTTCCCAACCAATTTGATTGCGTCCAATTTTGGCTTTAAAAAAGAGCAGTTCTTTGAGCTTGACGAACAAGAGCGCAAAGAGGCAGTAAAAGCTCCTAAAGTTTCCTTTTAAATAAGGGGATAAAAGCAATGGCACAAGCACATTACAGCGCGTACGATTATATCACACAAAACAATCGCAAAACGTGGTTGCTTGTGCTGTTGTTTCCAATCAGCTTTATGTTGATTGTCTCGCTTGCCTGTCTGGCCGCCGTGTTCTTAGTGGGCGATATGAATATGCTGATTGAAGGAACACATTTTTTGCCGCAAAAGCTCCAACCTGTGAGTGCAAGTAAGCTTTCGGCCGCCTTGGGTTTTGCGTGGAGCGTTGCCATTCCAACCCTGATTGCGGCTTTTGTCTGGTTGGCAATTTCGTACTTTTTCGGTGACAAAATGATGATGTCGCTGGCACGGGCGAAAGCCATCACAAAGCAAGACGCCCCAAAGCTTTATCGCACCGTGCAAAATGTTGCAATGATGTCGGGACTGCCTTGTCCTCAAGTCTATATCATCGAGGACGATTCTTTAAATGCATTTGCTTCGGGACACAACCCCAAAACGGCATCTATTGCAATCACGCGGGGGCTTTTAGAAAAGCTCACGCCGTTGGAATTGGAAGGCGTTATTGCGCACGAAATGGCACACATCTGCAATCGCGACATTCGCTTAAATATGTTGATTATCACGGGACTGGGCGTGTTTGGTTTTATTGGCGAGTATATGTTCAGATCGGGTCTTTATTCTAACAGAAACAGAAAGAGCAACAGCAAATCCTCGGGTCAAGCGGCTGTGCTTGTTTTATTCATTGCATTGGCTTTTGTGATTTTTAATTATTTGGTTGCGCCACTGATTCAAATGGCGGTCTCCAGAACGCGAGAATATGCCGCCGATGCAACGGGCGCTAAAATCATTCACAACCCAAAAGCTTTGGCTGATGCTTTGGAAAAAATCAACGGCAATTCAAATGTCGCATCGCTCAAAGGGCAAAAAATGATGGCGCTGGCCTGCATAGCCCCTCCGTTTGCGCTCAAAGGAATGATGTCAACGCACCCGCCGATTGAAGACAGAATTAAAAAATTGCGGGCGATGTAAGTGATGACAAAGCTTTTTATTGACGACCTTAGAATGCCCTCAGCGCCTGATTGGGCGATGGTGCGTTCCTGTGACGAGGCTATTGCTTTTATCGCACAAAATGGTTGCCCTGACGAAATTTCTTTTGATTATTACTTAAGCTGCGGCCAAACAATTATGCCGTTTATCGATTGGCTGATTGCCGAAGATAAAAAAAGTGGCGGTAAGTTAATACCGCCAAACTTTAAATACGACTCTCATTCTTCCAGCGAGTCAGGATCATTTTTAATTATGATGACGCTGGACAGCTATCTTGCGTGCCGTTAACGTTGATTTTGCATATTTTTGAAAACCGCCATTTCTAATTCGTTTGAATAGAACGTTGCTACTTGCTCTGTCATTTCGACTTTTGAGTGACGGCAGACATTCAAAATATCAACACCCTTTTGTTGCAAGGTATTCAGTGCAAAGATTTTTTCTTTGTCCGTTGTATGGTCGGCCTCAATGCACTCTATAACAGCTTGCTTTGCAAAAGCATCTTTTGTATATGCGCCCGCGTCAATCAAAGCTTCAATCTTTTTATAGTCCGCATTGTATGCCGCATAGCACAAAGGCGTTGTTTTTATTGTTGCACTTGTCCCCGTTGAAGCCGTTTCATAAAAGCGATCAAAGCTTTTATTTGCATCAGCACCCATTTGTTTTAAAAAAGGCACAACCTCTGGCGCCGCAAACGTCATTGTTGCGACATTTGTAAAGTCCAAACGCGCCCCTTCATCGGCCAACATTTTGACCATCATTTTTGTGTTGCGCGCGTTGAGCAGTGCGTAATTTAAAACGGACATTTTGCCAAAACGTTCGTCATCGCACAAAGCCGCGTCATTCATCACATCTTTGTGACAAGTTTTCCAGTGGCGCAGTTTAGCTCTGACAGCAGCGACATGGCCGTTTTTAATTGCTAAATCTAAAGTTTCATTCATAAGTTTTCTCCTTTGTTTGTTGAATATTTGGCTGTTTTGAGCGCACAATGCGCGGGCAAGATAAAAGCTCGATAAGCCACTTGACAACCGCAGGGTCGAGGTGCTCTTGTTCAAAAATTGCAGGCTTCGAGTGTCCTTTTTTCGTCCATAAGATATTGACGCCAGCCTCAGACAAAGCTTTTAAACACGCTATCTGATTGTCAATGCTTGAACGCTCATCAACCGCCTTTAGCACCGCTTTGTGCGCAAACACATCTTTTGTGCTCGCTCCCGCAGCCAGCAAATGACGAACACGGAAAATATCTCCGTCTTGAGCCGCAGCAGCTAATGGCGTTATATATTCTATATATACTTTTCCTTTAAAAAGGCTTTTGCGCGCAAATGGAGTGTTTACATTTTCGCCAAGACTAACCAAAAGCGGAATATCCGTGCTGTCAGCCCATACAAGCGCAGGCTCGTTGTGAAAGTTCGTCCGCACAGTTTCTTTCATCATCATAGACAGCATTTCTTTTTTGTTTTTATGGCAAAAAATCACCGCATATTGAAACGGTGTCAAGACTGTATCTGTGTTTTGGTTGCCAACCGCGAAGCGTTTAAAGTCATTTTTATAAATTCCCTTCAGCGTGCGAATCGTCTCTTGTGTAGCGGCGGTATCACCCGAATCGATTGCGTCCAGCAACTCTTTTTCAAGTTTTGCATTTTGAATATAAGGTTCAAGAGCCGTTGAATTGCAAGGAAGATCTTTTTTCTTGTCCGTTTTTTCTAACATTGTCGTCCATCGTTTTGCTTATTATTTCATTATAATACATAAATATTCTGTTTTTGTCAATCTTTTTCCCAAAAAAAACTCATAAAAAATGAAAAAAGTTGTTGACAATTATTTTAAAATGTGGCATAAGTATTGTCATCGCAGTTGATGCGGGTGTAGCTCAGGGGTAGAGCGCGACCTTGCCAAGGTCGATGTCGAGGGTTCAAATCCCTTCGCCCGCTCCATTTAAAACAGCTTGTTTTTCAAGCACTTATGAAGAGGATTCCACAAGAGGTGTTGGAATCTTTTCTTTTTGAAAAATCTAATCATATCAATAACTTACAAAATCAAGACGCTTCAAAAACGCCTATTGAATCACACCCCCACGAAAAGCGTGATGCAAACTGTGATGCACGAGCACAAAAGTCCGCTCCACATTTATGGTTGCGAAATAATGTTTTTTATTGTAGAATAGAATTACCAAGAGTGGACGGAAAACGCAGATATAAACGATTTTCCTTGCATACAAACAATTATTATGAGGCAAAAACATTGATGGATCAACAACAATACATTGAACACACAGTTTTGAATGTTCATAAATTATTTGATAAAATGCTGATGAAAGCCTGTCCTGACGCATTTAATAAATCTATGGCGCCAAAGGAATTTATGGCACTTTTATCCTCAAAAACCTTTGCTCAAAAAGTTGCTCCGAATGTTGATAAAACAGATTTTAAACTCCTCTCTTCACAAGTTGATGTATTGAAAAATTCTTGCGGTAATCTTGATCCATTCCAACAAGAAGTGATTAAATTAATGCGTCAATTTTTGGATCAGCTGACAGAAATAAACACGAATCTCAAAAAAGTTCAAGTTCCCTCTTCCGGTATTTTTACAGAAACTTCGCCAAAATATTTGCTGGAATATGTTTTATCAAGAATGCGTCAGACACACGATATTTGCGCGCCAGAAAAGCCCAGAAAGCGTAATACTTTAACCAAAATGTTTGAAGCAGCTGATCTGGCGCTTAAAAGTGAATATGATACATTTAACACACCAGAAAAAATATCTATAATATCTGACTACATCCAAAGTAGGACAGATCTTCAAGGCGATGCTAAACGTAAGTATGTTCGTTATTTGCAAGAATTTATGAAAACAGCCAATCGTTTGAAGCCAGAATGTTATAAACCCAATTTAATGGAACTCTTGCCTGATATAAAGAAAACAAATAAGGGCGATAAAAATCCACATTTACCTTATTCAAAAGAGCAACTTTTAAATATTTTTGGTCCAAAACATGATTTCTTTAGAAAAAATCCTGACTTATTTTGGATTTGCATGATTGCATTATTTACAGGTGCCAGAAGGAATGCTGCCAGCACATTACAATATAAAGATATAGTTGTAAAAGACGGATTTAATTGTATCCATTTTACAGAAGAAGGAAGCAAGATTAAGCATTTAAAAAATGAAGCATCCACACGATTTGTCCCCATTCATAATCAATTATATGATTTAGGATTTATTGATTTTGTGAATAACAGGAAAAAGCAATTAAAAGCGCAAGATTTAGATTTTATATTTCCAAGATGTAAAACAAAATCAGGTAATTATAGTGATAAATTAATCGTGCGGACATTGACTCAATTTCTTTTAGATATTAAAGTAAAATCAGGCATGAAAGATGGATATGATTTTCACTCATTCCGTAAAAATGCTAGTTTAATTATGCAGGCAGCCCGTATTCCAGAATCCTTTGTTAATGATATCATCGGATGGGAAGGACAAACAATAATGACGCATTCTTATTCAAATCATACTTTAACTCAAATTAAGGACCAGCTAGATAGATTTCAATATGATTTTTTAAAGTTCCATTTTGCTGAGTGGAAAGCAATTATGTCAAAAACAAAATTTTAAACTGAACCTCGGCAAAAGTTTTACCGAGGTTTGATTAACTGACATCAATGTCACTTAATCAAAAATGGAACCTGATTACAGCAAAGTAATGAGGTTGGATAAAAAGTGCCCCAGGGGCAGGTTTTAACCTATTCTTTTCAAAAGAGTAAGTTAAATTCAACCTGTTTTTTACAAAAGAATAAGTTAAAATTCACAAAAACGACCTATTTCTGGCCGGAAACAGGTTAAAAAGGCTCAAAAATTGACTTTATCACCCTGGGGAAATAACTTAAATTTCATTTTCCGCCCCCAAAATCTGAACTTCGATTTTTCAAAAATCGAGGTTAAAATCCGCTTCTTTATGTATTATAGAGACATGCAATTTAGGCGCTTTTTCAGTAGGTTTAACTTTTGCCTACGCGTTTACAAAAGTTAAAAATGGTAAAAAAATCAGAAATGGAAAAATAATTTGGCGACTTTCAAGATTTTATCTGTTCTATAAAAAAATGAATGGTACCGAATTTTGAAGAATCGCTTAAAAACAGTTGAAGGTTTCTTCCTGTTTAGATTCGGAAAAAGGCGTAAAGATAAAGTGAGGCTTCTCCTTTATTAATTCCTAAGTGTACCTCTATCACCTTTAAAAAGGAGTCAAGAAAATGCATAATATAGTTGAAATATCAAGTCCAGAACAGGAAAGAATCATTAAACGGTTATATGAAAATGGTTTTGTGCCTAATACATTCATTACTTTTAATCCTGGACAAATAAATATCTCAGAACAGTATCTTGCATATCATTTTAAAGAAGCATTGGGAAAATATTATGCAAAAACTCTAGGTAAAAGATACAATAAACATCCTGAACTTCAATATAAAATGATTGTATTTTTGGAACATGGAAAGAATAGAGATGTAGATGAAAACATGCCGCATTTACATATTTTAATAGACCTTCCCAAAGATAAAGTTCAAGATTTTTATGAATTTATACTTGATCGTTTAAGAATATATTATTACTACATATCCGACGTAAGAGAGAAGACTTTGATAGATATAACCGGACAACCATTAGATATGCAAAGGATCTGGTGTTATGGTGATAAAGAGTTTGTGAAATCAGAAAAAGACAGACGTTTCAGACCCAGCAGAATATTTACGACCAAAGATTTTCAGAAACCTATCCGTCATTTTAACCAGTATAATAAAAGGGAATGCATACGTGATTGGTTTTTATCTGCACCATAAATTTTTATTTACTATATGAGAAAAATAGTAATCAGTCCATTTTTTGAAGAAAACTGACGAAAAAGCACTTTATCTGTAAATGATGAGCAAATAATCCTAAGCCTTTTGCATAACACAAGCATAAAGCTATCCCAAATCGCCATACATGAGCAAAACAGCTCTTTGGCTTATAAGACTATACCGAAATAAAAACGCTGACGTATGGCGATTTAAGGCTTAATTTAGAAAACAGCGTTTTTCCTTGACCTTTTCTGCTTTTAATACTAAAATACCCATCGGAGTTTCCGAATGAATATTTTGAAAGAATTGTATACAACAAAAGAGAAATTAATTAATGAACAGGTCGAAAGTCCTTTTGGTTTAAAAACAATTGTTGTTGTAAAGCCTCATCATGATAAAGAAAAATTGTATATAACTCTTGATAATGAAAAAATATATCTTTTTCCTGATAGTTTTTTAGAAAATTTTCTAAAATTTATAAATCCAGAATGCCAACAACTTATTGAAGCTAAAAAGGAAGAAATAAAGAAACAGCAAATTTTAAAAGAACAAGAAATAGCACAAGCAAGGGAAAAAGAACGGTTAGAACATCTTATTAATGAAGAACAATTACGTCAACTTCAAAAAATTCGAAATGATAGATATTATAAACGTTCTGCTAATAATGTAGCATACATTTATGACTACTATAAAAAAGATATGGAATGCTCTAAAGAAGAAAGAACTCTTTGTTTAGGTATATTGGGTTATAAAGAATTAGGTCAAAATACTTGGATTTATGATTCCATTATTAACCGACAAGAATTTTACGATAAATTCACACATGATTTATTTAATCTTGTTTCTAAAATTGTATATACTCAATTCTATGAAAAAATACGAATAACTTTAATTTCTGTTCCTAGATCAAACAATCAAAAATTAAATACCATTTCTAAAAGTATCAAGCAGATAGTTAAATGGGCAAATAAAGGATATTTTTATAATTCTTCAGTAAAATTAATAGATGGAAGTAATACTCTTGAAAGAACAACAGCCATTGAACCTGAAAAACAAGGAAATAGGTCTATTGAAAAGCATATAAAGTCTATTACCGTAAAACAGCAATTTACAAAAAATGATGCAATTATTTTACTAGACGATATCACAACTACAGGATGCACAATGAATGCTTGCAAAAAATTACTAATTCAAAATGGTGCAAATGCACAAAATATAGTATGCGCTGCACTTGCACAAACAGTCTTAGACACTGAAAAATTTAAACAGTTATGTGAAAGAGTAGAGGAACTTTTATCATGAATAATTTTAAAATATTAAGTTTTATTCAAGGTGTTGATGGTTGTGGTCCTGCCTTTGTTAACAAAAACAAAGAAATTGTTTCAAAATTTAAGGATTATAATGATTGTATAAACTTTCTTTCTATGAATGGCTTATATGTAAATAATTCGACCAAAGAAGATATTATAAATAAGATTGAAGATGACATTAAATTAATCAATAAACTTTCTGTCAAAATCATTACATTCTTTGATGATAATTATCCTTCGAAATTATTGGACTTGAATAATCAAGCTCCTGCAATATTATATGCTCTTGGAAATATAAGTTTATTACAAAAATCAAGTATTGGCATTATTGGGACAAGAAACCCATCAGAAATATCTCAAAAATTTGAAAGACAAATCATAGAAAAAATACCTGAATTAAATGAAAAAGTTATAATCAGTGGATTGGCTTTAGGTTGCGACAAAATAGCACATGAAACGACTCTAAAAATAGAAAAGCACACAATTGCTGTATTGCCAAATGGAATAAACTTAGTACGTCCACCACAACACAAAGAATTAGCTAAACAAATAATAGAAAAGAATGGATGTTTGCTTTCTGTCTTTCCTATAGGTACTCAAGCAAGTAAAACTACTTATGTTCGAAGAAATGGCATTGTTGCTGCTCTTTCAGATGCCCTTTTAGTTGTTGAATGTGGAATGAATAGTGGCACACTGTATACAGTTGAATCTTCTTTCAAAATGAACCGCACAATTGGTTGTTATATACCATCTAATAAAACACAAGGCGATTTTTCTGGCAATGAATATGTTATTAAAAAATATTCAGGCTATAAAATTGATTCGAAAGAAGCTTTATATTCATTTATCAATAAGGATACTAAATCTAAAAAAGAAATAAATACACAATTGAGTTTCTTATAGCAAATATATTAAATAGCATCAACCTTTTGAGTTGATGTCTGTATTTTCTTAATACTCATCAGCAGTCATGATTGTAAGCACCCTGTTTGTAATACTTGGATCAGCAGGATTATCAGACAGAAAGCGGTAATCTTTATCATAATAATCAATCTTCCATATAATCTTTTCTCCATTATGATCAAAACTCGCACTATCATCTTCTGAATATGGATTGTTAGCAGGTGTGAAATCCTTAAAAGTTCTGACTCTTTCCAATATATCAGCCACTTCTTTTTCAGACTTCATACGGATACCTAGAGTTAGCATTACGTCTCCATCAATAAATGTTCGTCTAAAAAAATCATTTAATTGTCTGATTTTATCCGTATTATTCAACATTAAACCACTCCGTACAAGTTATCAATAAATGGTTATAATCACTGCTTGTTGCTTCTTGTGTAAATGCTTCTATTTCAGATTCAGGCAAGCGGGCACGTTTCATAGCACGTCTGCAAATACCAAGAATATTAAACGCATTTCCATCTTTACCGACTAATTCAACTGTTATATCTGAATATTTAGGCATTTTGACCTCCAAAGCGTGAAACTAAGATGAATTTTCTAAAATGTTTAAGAGCATTCCAATATGAAACATGTGATCTGCGTCCCGTGAACCATTTTTCACCTAAGCGACCATATAATTCTAAATACTTGTTAATATTGGATGATAATTGTTCGATTGTTATACCTTCACATTCACAGATCTTATTAATCCGCCAAGCATAGTCAATTACCGTACTGGGCGAACCATTAGCACTAAATTCTTTGAAATTCTTACTGATTAAATATTGTTGAAATTTGTTTAACATGATTTTGTCCTTTCTTTTTGTTGTTATTGATTATCTTGAAAATTTATATGAACCGGTTGAATCATAGACACGGATAAAACTACCATCTTTAATTGAGACCGTACTTGATGTATAACAGACTAGCTCTCCACCGATTGAGAATAAGTAGCTTCCATTTTCATTATAGACACGAACAAATCCACCTTCTTGTAGTGCCACTCCAATTTTGTTTTCCATTTTAAAATCCTTTCATTTATCAATGGGTTATTCTTGATTAACAGGTATATTATATCGCGTTTTTCTAATTTCGGGAGCGCCCCCCAGCTCAAAAAAATGCAAAGAAGTAGAAAAAAGTGCACTTTGCTAGCAAAAAATTAGTAAATGAGGCTATTTTTAAGGCTTTCAACCTAATTTACATAGCAAATCAAGTGGATTTTTGAAAATATCAATAGCTTTGTATAGAAATATCTTGATTTCTTGAATACATTTTTATAACATATGTACACATAAAATTTTTAAAAGGAGATCAAAAATGAAATTTGCTTATGTAAAGCATGATTTTTATGTAGAAAATATCCTAATAAAGCAATATGAAATTGGAATTGTTAAGGAAGAATTACCTACGTACAGTAAAATCCATTTTATAAAAGAAGATTTAATAGCAAAAGTTGGCAATGATGATTTTGAGTCCTTTAATCCCTATAAGACGGGGGATGGTTTCCCAAAAAAGGTGTGTAATGTTTGTCATAGATTATTAGATACAGTTAATTTTTCAAGAAATCAAAATGGAAAAAATAACAGAATTATAAGAAGACCGTCATGTAATGAATGCAGAGAGGTAATTGATGGAGTAAATATGAGTGCAGCTGAGAAGAAAAAGTGGAATAAAATAAAACCACATATGCAGCTATTTAAATGCCCTATATGTCATAAAATTACGGTTCCAGGATTGACTAGTAAGGTTGTGCTAGATCATAACCACCATACTGGAAAAGGTCGAGGTTGGATTTGTGATTCATGTAATACAGGAATCGGTCGTTTTAAAGATGATATAACTTTGCTAAAAAATGCAATTAAATATATAGAGGAAGATGAAAAAAAGAATTAAAGAAGAGTCTTATTTACTCGTTCTTGAGCAATCCTTACATATTCCTCTGAGATATCACATCCTAAATATTTTCTATTAAGAATTTTTGCCATTTTACAGGTTGTTCCACTTCCGCACATTGGATCAAAAACCACATCGTTTTCATTTGTCCAAGATAAAATATGATCCTTTGCCAATTTCTCTGGAAAAATTGCAGGATGCTGAAAAGCCTCTTTATCTGATGATGATCCCCCTAATCCAACGGCATACTCCCATATATTATTTTTTGTTTTTTCAGGTTTTAGTTCTTTCAAAATTTTCTTATTAATTCCATCCGCTTTTTTATTATGGACCAACATTTCAAACCCCTGACGAACAGTTGGTTCCTTTATTGGATTAAATGTTTTTGGGGTTCCTTTTGAAAAAACAAACATGTATTCAAAACAATTGGTATATGCATTAGAGCGCATAAATGGCGTGTTTTTCTTTTTATAAATCATCACATCATGAACATTAAAACCAACAGATTGAAACATTAATGCCTGTTTAAAGCTCGTGAGTGTTTTATTTCCTTTAATTATAGCATCACCAACAACCCAAACAACCACACCACCCTTTTTCATAACTCTGAATAATTCTTTTGCTATCCCTTCGCAATCAAAATGATAACCTTTATAATTTCTCAAATTATCATACGGAGGTGAAGTGATAACAGCATCTATACAATTATCATCTAAACTTTTCATAAATTCTATACAATCCGAGACGTAAATATTATTAAGTTCTTTCATACTTTTTTATACTATTCTCCTTTTGTTTCATCTAATGAATGGAATATAGCGTATTTTAAAAAAGAAGTAAATGCCTTTTTAAAGTTTTCTTGTGATTATAAAATTAAACTATATCTAAGAGTATGTTAAGGACATTGTAAATTTGTGATAAAAATACTGGGAAGCTACTCACATTTCAAGTAAAACAGCATATAATAAAAATGTCTTGTGGAATGTTTTAGCAAGCGTTCCAGTTATCAAGGCAGGAAGGATGTCTACAAAAGCATCCTTCTTTTTTATAAAAATCCCTTGGGAAACTCAATTTTAGCTTAGATGGTTGTAGAAGTATCCAGTTTTTCATGTTCATCGGCTCCAGAATTGACCTAAAAATTTTCTGGGATGGATAAAAAGCTATGTATTTTTAATTCCCACTGCATTATAATATAGAAAAGTGTGATGCATGGTGTGATTCATTATTTTCGGAAAAGGTATTGACAATGGAATTAGAATATAGTATAATAAGCACAGACGAAAAAAAGCGGGTGAGCTGGAGCGAATCCCTTCGCTCGCTCCAAAATGAAAAGGTCACGTTCCCGTAGCCTCTATTTTTATCTGCCACTTTAGATAACTTAGAGTCTTAAAGAAAGTTTATGACGATAATTATTAACAATAACGAGGGGGTTAAATGACGAAAGCACAAGCATTTTGTAAAGAAGTTGCACAAATTGCAAAAAAATATGATTTGCCATTTTTTTTGGTGACAGATGGGGCATCTATTACATCAAATAACGGCTGCGAAGCCGTTAAGGTTGCAAGAGAAAACCATAAAAAATGGGAACAAGCTCATGGCATTGATTCAAATCACGATTGGTCCAAACAAACATCTTAAATGTATCCTCATTTTGAGCTGATTATCGTGGAAGGTGCAAAGCCGCATCAAACCGAATCTGTCGTGCAATCCTCTGTTGATCTGCGCATTCAATATTTTCGGCAAACGGGCTATATCAACTGTCTCAATTACGGATTAAAACAAAGCAACGGTATTTAAAATACTTGCATTTCAAGATAGCAAAGGATATGCGTCTCTACTAGCGTTATATGTGGCGGCACAGTTCTTGGAGTGCGCGCAGTGCCATATTTTGCCATTGCTACTTTTTAAGCTTTTTCAAGTGCGATATGCTTTATTTTTATAACGTTTATTTCGCGTACGTAAGAAACTTTCTAACACCACTTTCTGAAATTGGCTTAGTCAATACCCCACGGGCTAGCGCGGGAAATCCTATAGCTACGTCCTATCATAAAAAGTTTGGGTACGAGCGCGCGAACAATTGCGCACCCAAACTTTTGATTATTCCAACCAAAACTTCATTCTGTTATTTGCCGCATTTGACTCACGGCAAGTTGAGCGTTTTGATGGGTAAAAGATTCAATGCTTTTGACAACCGCGAAAAATTCGCGCGCTGCGCCAGCCGTTTGGGGAGCAAAAAATGCAGCTGTTATCCATAAAAGTATCCGCAAAACCATTTCAAAAAATGATTTTTGGTTTGGGTTTGGGGTCGCAAAAATCATTTTTTGAAATCAAATTAAATCATCCGCAAATTCCTTAAAGAGCCACTCCAACAGAACCCCTTGCGTTGGGTGCAGGCAAGGGGTTGTGAGGGTTTGAACGGCGTCATACAGATGCCGTAAAGGCAACGTAAGGGATATAATAGTAAAGCCCGTAGTTTATTGGCCAGTCACGATCGTGCAGACGCGGCTGAACACACCAAAATAGCTTTGTACACCACGGTCGACTGTCGCGACTTGAACAATGCCTCCGTTGCGCTTTGCCGCTTCAATCGAGAAATTACCTGCAGCCACAATGCCAAACACATTCACGCCACACGCTTTACCCATTTTGTTTGGAACAACATTTGTCGCAGCTAAAGGCTCGGTCGTTGCTAATATAAGCGACGAGCCCAAGTACGACGACGGCAAAGAACATGCCGACAATCCCATAGACGCTGCAATCGCAACCATCAATAACGCTTTTTTCTTCATTTTATTTTATCCTTTCGTTTGTTAAATTAACGTCCCTAGAAACTAAATCTGACGCCGCCGAGCCCCTCGATGTTATAGGCTTTGCCTGTA
>ERZ1023658.112-NODE-112-length-32921-cov-14.569312_pt1 | contig 32921 bp, 32 predicted proteins | sample MGYA00380339_ERZ1023658 | MGnify/ENA primary metagenome ERZ1023658 (study PRJEB33179, sample SAMN07448981) | human gut metagenome | biome: Human-gut; feature: Human associated habitat; material: Faeces | host: Homo sapiens | place: India: Bhopal | collected... | reverse complement strand
TATCAAATATAATTGATACTATTATATTTAAGAAGAATATTAAAGAAATAGTTAAGATATTAGAAAAATAGAACCTGTTGGTTCTTTTTTTTGTTTAAAATCTTTTTTTTTGTTCAAAATATTAGAGAAAGGAGATTTATTATGAATGATAAATATATGGAAGTTCCTAATGATATTTTAACAGGGAAAGATTTAGATTATTTATGTGATATGTTTCAGTGGAATTATGGTGCTTTAAAAAGTAGTAATGATTTTATTAGTAATATTAATGATAAAGAGATTATTGATATTATTGAAAGGGCTGGAGAGTTATTTGATAATAATTTAAATGAAGTGTTAGATATTTTAGGAGGTGTTTTATATGAATAATAAGATTTGCAATATTAAGGTTGAAGTTCCTAGGGGTATGAGTTTAAATGATAAGGATTATATTAATTCTTTGTTATCTACTTTAAAAGAGATGGAGAAAAATTATGTTATTGCAATGAGTGAGGCAAGTAATGAAAAATTGTTATCTATTTATAAAAATGTTTTTCTTAAGATTGTTGCTTTACAAAGAGAAGCATATCAATTGATGTTTAGAAAAGGTTGGTACTGTTTAGAGGCTGTTGATCATAGTAAGATTAGTGAAAAGAAACAAATGCTTGATAATGAGTATAGTGATATGATTAGTTAATTTTGACTTTTTATTTTGTAAATGATATAATATGCGTTACTCAGGGGGAGTATTATGAAAAATGTTGGAGAGCCGTGGAAGTATTTTATTACTGGTACTTTGGCTTTAATTTTATTTTCTCTTTGTATATATACGATTTGTTATAGAGAGATATATGATAGTATAAATGTTAGTACTGTACAAACACCTATTGTTGAATATGGTAGTGCTAATTATGATATTGATAAACTTATTAATAATGTTGATGGTATGATTGTTTCTGTAAAACAGGATATTGAAACAGATTCTGTTGGTGTGCAAGAATTAATATTAGTTGTTTCTAAAGGAAATATTTCTAAGGAAATACCTGTTACTATTGAGGTTAAAGATAGTATTGGACCTGAAATTATTATGAAGAATGATGTTATTGAGATAGAACAGGGTACTAATTATGATGTCTTAAATAATATTGTTAATGTATATGATAATATTGATGGAGATATAAGTTATATTGATTCTAACAGTGTAAGTTATGATGATTGTAACTATTATACTTACTATAGTGATTTTAATTATAATGTTCCTGGTGAGTATGTAGTTAATATTAATGCTGTTGATAAGAATTTTAATAGTACATCTAAGTTTTTTAAAATTATTGTTAATAAGAGAAGCGTTGGAGATACTATTTCTAGTATTGCTTATTCTTTAGTAGGTAGTCCTTATATTATGGGTGCTAATGGTCCTTATGGATTTGATTGTAGTGGATTTGTACAATATGTTTATAGTAAACTTGGTATTTTTATTAGTAGAAGTAGTAGTACGCAACTATATGATGGTGTTGCGGTTAATTATAGTGATATATTACCTGGTGATATTATAAATTGGGGATATAGTAATGGTGTTTCTACGCATTCAGCACTTTATGTTGGTAATGGTAAAATGATACATGCTGCTAATCCTTCAATGGGTGTTATAGTTAGTGATGTTGGATATTGGTTAAGTGCATCAGGAACTCAAATTATTGGAGTTAGAAGAATTAATTAAAAAACGTGTATATATTTTTTCTTTTTTGGAAATACTATAAGTAGGAGGGAAAATATGGAAACTGTACAAAAAATTTTATTAGTTCTTACTATTATTGGAGCAATTAATTGGGGACTAGTTGGAGTTTTAAATTTTAATTTAGTTACTGCAATTTTTGGAACTGGTAGTTTGTTAACTAATATTATTTATGCTTTGGTAGGTGTAGCTGGTTTATTTAATATATGGATATTGTTTAGTCATATAGATATGGTTAAATAAGTAGACAGACATATAAAGGATGTGTCTGTTTTTCTTTGGATTTAAATTAATTTTTTTATTGGTCTTTATTGATAAATATTCTTTAAAATGTTATTATATATTATAAGGTGGGGTGGCAAATTGAGATACGTATTGGCTTTTTTCAGAGATACTTTAAATGGTACTACATATTTTATTGTTTCTTTTGTGTGCTTTATTTTAATTTGTTTCTGCATCTATATTTTAAGGAGAATAAGTTTAAGAGAGAAGGAATTGTTAAAAAAGGAGATTGCGTCAAAGGTTGTACTTGTTGATTCTTCTAGCAGTACCGGAAAAAAAGAAGTTTCTTTTGTTGATGTAGGTGATACTGGTACACAAACTGTTACTAATGTTACCAGTGTTTTAGCAAATCAAGATATTTATTCTGATAGTGTTGTTGATAATACTTTGGATACTTCAAATAGTGTTCCTGTGGTGAGTGAAGAAGTGGAAAAGAAGAAGACACCTATTATGATTAATCCGGATGAAGTTGCTTTAGTTTCTTCTGATATGAATCTTATTGGTAGTAGTGAAAAACTGGCAACAATAAAAAATAGTAATAGTGCTACTACTGATATTATTTCAAATGTTAATCCAGAAATTAATAATAGTGCAACTGGTACTGAGCAGCGATAATGAACTTTACTATTTTAAAAAAATTTTGTATACTAGAGTAGTGTTTTAAAGGAGACGATGAAATGACAATAACTATAACAGATATTATCTCTATATTGAGGAAGGTTGGAGATATTTCCTTAGTATGGTTAGTTTTTTATTTAATTTTAAAAAATCTTAAAAATAACGTTAAGTTATCTTTACTTTTTAAGGGAGTAGCTTTTGTAATAATTTTAAAGTTTGTAAGTGATTGGTTAGGATTTACAACTATTGGGGTTTTACTTGAGTATATTATTCAGTGGGGACCTATTGCTTTGATAGTTATATTTCAACCAGAAATTAGAACTATTTTGGAGCAACTTGGTAGAAATCAATTGTTAGGTAGACATAAAGTTTTAACGGTTGACGAAAGAGAGAGAATGGTTTATGAAATTATTAATGCAGTTGATTATATGAGAAAAGAAAAGATTGGTGCATTAATAGTTATTGAGAGAGATATAAGTTTAGGTAATTATATTGATAAGGCTAAGAAGTTATATGCTGATTTAACTAGTGATTTGTTGATTGCTATATTTTATGAAGGTAATCCATTACATGATGGTGGTGTTATTATTCAAGGAGATAGAATTACTTGTGCGGGAGCGGTTTTCCCAACTAGTAGTAGTCAAAAGATTAATAAGAGGTTAGGTACTAGACATAGAGCAGCTTTAGGTTTAGCAGAAGAAACTGATGCTATATGTATTGTTGTTTCTGAGGAAACTGGTAGAGTTTCTGTAGCACTTAAAGGTGAGCTATTGTATAATTTAACTATTGATGATACAAGAATGTTATTAATAGATGAGTTAAGACCTAAACAAGATATAGAATTTTCAGATGATGATGAAGAGATAGATGAGGAAGAGATTTATGAAGAAGATGTTTAAAAAAGTAGGAAGAATCTTTCATCATATTGGAATGTTCTTCGATAAAGTTTTAATTACGCCAATTACAAAATTCATATTAATGATAACCAATTTTTTTAAGAAAAATTCAAAAAATATTGATAGATGGATGGGAAAGAAGTCTACATTATTAGTTATTAGTTTACTTTTAGCATTTGGAGTGTTTGTTATTATTGATAAAGAGTCAAATGTAATTATTGATCAATATGCAGAAATTTTATATAATCAACCAGTTACTGCTGTATATAATGAAGAGTTATATGTAGTTGAAGGCTTACCTAAGACTGTTGATATTACTTTAGTAGGGCAAAAGAGACATATCTTTTTAGCAAAACAGTCTCCTTCTAAAGGTGTAACTGTTGATTTAACTGGGTTAAAACCTGGAAATCATAAAGTTGCTTTGAAGTATTCTCAAAGATTAAAATCATTAGATTATAAATTGGATCCTTCTCAAGTAACTGTTACTATTTATGATAAGGAAAGTGATACTCGTAGTTTAACTTATGATCTATTACATCAAGATAGTTTAGATAGTAAGTTATATATTAGTAATATTGAACTTGATAGATCAGAAGTTATTGTTAAGGGTGCTAAGTATAAGTTAGAGAAGGTTGCTACTGTTAAGGCTTTAGTTGATGCTACTAATATTCCTAATCCTAAGGCAGGAGATATTACTTTAAAAGATGTTCCTTTAGTTGCTTATGATACTAATGGCAAGATTGTTGATGTTGAGATAGTTCCAAAGACTGTTGATGCTAAGATTACAATTACATCTCCATCTAAGGAAATACCACTAAAGATAGTTCCAACTGGTAAACTTGCTTTTGGTAAGGCTATTAAATCTATTGAATCTTCAGTTTCTAGTGTTATAGTTTATGGTGATGAAAATGCAGTTAATAAACTTGAACAGTTAGAAGTAGAAATAGATGTTAAGGATTTAAAAGCTGATAAAGAATACAATGTTACATTAAAGAAACCAAGTGGTATTACGGATCTTAGTGTTAAGAATGTTAAAATCAATGTTTCTGTTGATAATTCTATTACTAAGGAATTTGATAATATTTCTGTTAGTGCTGAGAACTTAGGTTCTGGTCTTAAAGCTCAGGCATTAAGCGAAGAAGATAGTAAGATTACTGTTATTGTTGAGGGTAGTGAAGATGTTATTAATAATCTTGATTCTAGTACCATAAAAGCTTATGTTGACTTGAAGAAATATGGTGTTGGTGAACATGAGATTGAAGTTTCAGTTACCGGTAGTGATGTTAAACTTACTTATAAAGCTAAGACTAAGAAAGTAAAAATTAGAATTACGCAAGATTAGTTGAGTTTTCAACTAATCTTTTTTTGTTTATTTGTAGTTTACCTTTTTTTCAATGATGATTGTAATAAAAGTCGAAAAATGTTACAATTATATTGTCATATCATAGAGTAGTATAGGTAGTTTTTATGACATGGATAGGGGATCTACTGCTAATTATCAGACTCTATCTGTTGGTTCTGGTGAAGTATCTTATGTGATTGGAAGAAATACGGCAGCAGCAGCTGCATTGAGTATTTCTGCAATGGAAACTGGGGTAAAGACATTGAATTTAAAAACTGCTGGTAACTGGCTCTCTGAAACTAGTTTTACTGGTGCTTGGTGGCTTTCCTTAAGTGATTGGGAACAAGTTTATGGAAAGGCAAATATTAGTGGTTCTGATTATACCGCAAGAATAAAGTAACTGAATTTATTTTGTAATAATATCGCTTTTGACTTCACTATTATTTAATTTATATGTTTCAAGGAGGTTTATGAAGTGCTAGAAAAAATAAATCAAAGAAGATTAGTTGTTTTTATTATTTTGATTCTATGTTTATTTAGTATAATTCAATTGTTATTATATATTAATAATTGGAATACTATGTATAATAATGCCTTAGAAATTCAAAAATTGCATCCAGAGCATAATCTTAATTTAGTTTATTTTAAGTTGGATACTTATAATGTATTCATGGATTTAATGATTAATAGTAGATTAAATATTATTCAGTTGATATTACCAATCATATTAATTATTCCGGCTATTTTTGATTTACATTACTTATTAAAATCGGGTGTATTTAAAGATTTAATGATTAGAAGTAGTTATAAAAAAGTAATGGTTAAAGAGATTATTAAATGTTATTTACCTTGTATTATTATTCCTGTCTTTTTAGTATTTACTTTTTTCATTTCTTATCTTTTTTCTGGTAGTTTTGATATTCAACATACTTATAATGATATTTTAGGAAAATCAATGAATTTTCCTTGGGAATATAAGGATTTTTCTTTAGAATTTATACTTCTATTTATTTTTAATTTGGGTGTTGTTGGTTTTTTCTTTATTAATGTTAGTTTATTATTTATAAATAAGAGTAAGAACTTATTATTGACAGTTTTGTTTTCTTTTTTAACAATTATGGCTTATCAAATAGTCTCTGAAGTTTTTATGGGTAATTTACTATATGATGTTACTGGTAATACACTTTTTAAAAATTTATTTTCTTTATATAATTTGTGGATATATGAAGGCACTAATTTATTATTTACAACGTTATATGTATTAGGACTAGCAGTAGTATCAACAATTCTTGTGTATTTTAATTTTAGAAATAGAGAAAGGGTTGTGATACTTAATGAAAAGTAGTTTTTTAAAGAATGGTTTTACTAGTTTTTTAAATTCTTTGATGTTTAAGGGTATATTATTTTTACTTATTATTATGTCTTATTTAGTAGTTTCTAATTGTAAAGGTACAGATATTTATAGTTCTATTTCACTTGTTTTTGGTAATCATATATTTGTTGCTTTATGTATGTTACCAATGTTTTTACTTATTACTAATTATGTTTGTGTAATGTTTGATAAAAATATTTATAGTATTGTTAGGTTTAAGACTAGGGGAAAATACTATAAAGAATTAATTTTGAATGTTATTTCATTTATATCAGTAATATTTTTAATTACATTGATGATTGTTATTATAGTGGAAAGTATTATAAATGATTATGGATATCATGTTTTTTATGATGATATTGTACATTGTTATAATTATATTTATATGATTTTTGTAATAGTAAAATTTTATTTGTTTTCAATACTTATTTCCGTTATTAATACATTATTAATTAAGTCTTTTAATAGTAAAATAATTATAGTTTTGAATTTTATCTTTTATGCCTTTGTATTTTATGTTGGAAGTTTTACTCCATTAATTGGAACTATTAATGGATTTCCTATATTTATTGGTAATTATTTGATTAGTGGTACATTTTATGAAACATTTCTTAATGAAGTGATCGCTAATGGTATGATGTTTTTTATATTATTATTAGTTTGTTTTATGTTATTTCGTTATACTAAGAAAAGGAAAAGGGATATAGATTGATGAAATTTGTAATTAAAAATGATGCATATTATGTTATTGCAAAAAAAAAGATATTTCTTTTTGTTTATTTAAGTTGTTTATTGTTAGTTAGTTTATTTTTGAAGAGTCAAGTTGATGATGATTCTTTTGTTAGAGCTATACTTGGTGTTTGGGTAGAAAAAGGTAGTAATGTTATAGTGAGAATATTTTTAGTATACAGCTTTTTTGTATATGTGTATTTAGGTTATGATTTATTTTTAAAAGATTTAAAATTTTCTTATGGTAGTATCTTTAGTAGATTAAGTAAAAAAGATTGGATGATAGGTAAATTTATTAGTATTTGTTTAATTACTTATGTGATTAAATTTATTACCTATTTGTTAGCATTTATTGTTTCTGGAACTAACTGTGGATTGTACTCATATATTTTGAATTTGTTATTTACTTTCTTTTGGCAACTAATATTTCTTGCTGGTTATATTATGTATTTTAAATCTAGTAAGGTAAGGTTTTTGATAATTTCTGTTGGTTTACTTTTAATATTAGTAGTTTCATTTTTTCCACAATTATTAATGTCTGATTTTTATAATATTTTTGTTTTAATTATCTTGAATATTTTGTTAGTTTGTACTTATTTGGTAATTTTTAATAAAAATATTAATTCTATTGTAGAAAGGAGTTTTGTATGAGTAATATAGTTATAAAAAACGTAAGTAAGAGTTTTGATGGTATAGAAGTTTTACATGATGTTAATCTTGATTTAGAAGAGGGGAAAATATATGGTTTTATAGGAAGAAATGGTAGTGGAAAAAGTGTTTTGTTTAAAATAATTTGTGGATTATATTATCCAACTTCTGGTAGTGTTCTTGTTGATGGGGTAGATATTCATAAGAAAGATGTTTTTCCTAATGATATGCGAGTTTTAATAGAAAAGCCTAACTTTTTACCTAATTTAACTGGTTTAGAAAATTTGAAATTGCTTGCTTCTATTCAAAATAAAATTACTGAAGAAGATATTATCTTGATTTTAGATAAACTTAATTTAAAAAAAGATATGAATAAGTTATATCATAAGTATTCGTTAGGTATGAAACAGAAACTGGCAGTTGCTCAGGTTTTTATGGAAAATCCTAAGATGATGATTTTGGATGAACCATTTAATGGAATTGAGGAAAAGACTGTTGAAGTTATTAAGAAAATTTTATTAGAAGAGAAGAAGAATGGAAAAATAATTTTAATTTCTTCACATATAAAAGAAGATATTGAAGAGTTAGCTGATACTATATATTTTGTTGATGCTGGTAGTGTGAATAGTTATAGGAAAAAGTAATGTTTTGAATTTGAACATTTTGAATAATGTTCTTTTTTCTTGTAATAATAGTTTTTGGGTGCCATATAATTTATTAGAATTTGATGATGAGGTGAACTATGAAAAAAATTCTATTTAGTATAATTATGGTATTATTATTAGTTTCTGGTTGTGGAAAAAACTCTGAGACTAGTGTTATTAATGATTTGGAAAAGAAAATTAATAAGGCTAGTGCTTATAAAGTTACGGGTGTTTTAGAAATTGTTAATAATGATGAAGTGTATACTTATGATGTTGAAGTTAGTTATAAGAAAGATAATAATTACAAAGTTTCTTTAACTAATCAAGCTAATAGTCATACACAGGTTATTTTAAAGAATTCTGATGGGGTATATGTGCTTACTCCAGCACTTAATAAGAGTTTTAAATTTCAAAGTGATTGGCCATATAGTAATTCACAGATTTATTTACTTAAATCTTTAATTAATGATATTAAAGATACTAAGGATAGAAGTTTTAAGGATGCTAAGAATGGTTATTCATTAATTACTAAGGTTAATTATCCTAATAATAGTAAACTTGTTAAACAGATTATAGAACTTGATAAGAATGGGGACTTTAAGAAGGTTAGTGTGTATGATTCTAATAATATTATTTGTATGACTATGATTTTTGATAGTATCGATTATTCTCCAACGTTTAAGAAAGATTATTTTAACTTAGATAGTGTTATGAGTACTTATTCTGTCAGCGAGGAAGAAGTTAAGGAAACTACGAAGATAGATGATACTATTTATCCACTTGCAATACCTAGTGGTACTAAGTTAGTTAGTGAAGAGAAGATAAAAAAAGATGTTGGAGATAGAATTATTATGACTTTTGATGGTGATAAACCATTCTTATTAGTAGAGGAGAGTGCGGTTGTTGAGGATGAATTTACTATTATACCAACGTATGGTGAACCTTTCCAATTAATGGATACTTTAGGTGTTATGACTAATAATTCTCTAAATTGGACTAGTAATGGAATAGAGTATTATATAGTTAGTGATGTTTTAAATCAGAGTGAGTTAGTAGAAGTTGCTCAATCCATTAGTTATTTACCTACTATGAAATAAAGAGTTTACCTCTTTTTTTTCTTATGGTATAATGATTTTGGTGGTGGATTATATGGCAAAGAAAAATAATAAAAAAATAAAAATTGAAAGTAGTAGTAGTTTTGATGGTGAATATAAAAAGATTATAATAATATCTTTAGTTGTTTTTGCTTTTTTAGCAACATTTTATTTTATTACTGTTACGATATTAAATAAGGGAGATAGTTCAGCTAAAAATAATACTAAAAAAGATACTGGAGTAGAAATTCAATACAAAGAAATATTAGTTGGTACTAGTTTTTCTATGAAGGATTCATCATATTTAGTAGTTTATTATAATACTACTGATAAAGATAATGCTAGTGATATATCTAGTGCTATTTCTACTTACAGAACTAATAATAAAGATAGTCATATTTATTATGTAGATATGAATGATGCACTTAATAAAGGTTTTGTTAGTGAAGAGAGTAATTCTTCTGCTAGTAGTGCGGATGAACTTAAGATTAATGGACCAACATTAATTAACTTTGCTGATGGTAAAATTGTTGAGTACGTAGAGGGAAAAGATAGAATTCTTGATTATTTAAAATAATATGTAAAAAGACTGTTCAGTCTTTTTATTTTTGTTTACTTTGATATTATTTTTATATTTTATATGTTATTATATCAGTAGGTGATATTATGAGAAAACGAAAAAATACAGATAAAAAATTTGGTAAGAGTATTAAGACGTTTTTTTCTGATATTAAGAAAAGTTTTAGACGTGAGAATTACAATGCCTTTACTATTCCAGAAGTTATATTATTACTTATTATTTCTTGTGTTTTTGGTGTTGTTATGGGTTGTATTCTAACTTATAGTAAATCATTCGATATGGTTAATGTAACTAAAGATGAAGCTGAATTGTTAGCGGCTTATGAAAAAATTAGGGATAATTATTATGAGGATTTATCTGAAGATAATTTAGTTGGATCAGCTATTGATGGTATGATTAATTCTTTGGAGGATCCATATTCTTATTATTTAAATGAAAGTGATACTAGTAGTTTTAATCAAAGACTTAATGGTACTTATATAGGTATTGGTGTTACTATTTTACATGACGATAATAATGAGAATCAAGTTGTGGAAATAGTGGATGGTTCTCCTGCTAAAAAAGCTGGATTAAAGGTTGGCGATATATTTTTAAGTATCGATGGTAATAATGTTAGAAATTTATCGTTACCTGAGGTTTCTTCATTTATGAGGGGTAGTGTTGGTGATAAGCATTCATTTGTTTTACTTAGAGATGGTAATGAAGTAAAAGTAAATGTTGTACTTGGAGAAGTTATCTTATCTTCTGTTTCTAGTAAAATTATTGAGGGTAATAATAAAAATGTAGGTTATATTAATATTAGTACTTTTGCTGCTAATACATATACTCAATTTAATAAGAATTTAAAATCTTTAGAAAAGGAAAAGATAGATTCATTAATTGTTGATGTTAGAGGTAATCCTGGTGGTCATTTGAGTCAAGTTCAAGATATATTATCTTTATTCTTTGATAAAAAGACAGTTTTATATAGGATTGAAAATAAAGGTAAAGTAGAGAAAGTATATGCTACTACTAAAGATAAGAGAAAGTATGATGTTGTTGTTTTAATAGACTCTGAATCAGCTTCTGCTTCTGAGATATTAGCTTCTTGTTTTAAAGAGAATTATAAGAATGCTACAATTATAGGTACAACTTCCTATGGAAAAGGTACTGTTCAAAAAACATATGAACTATCTAATGGTTCAAGTTTAAAATATACAGCAGAGAAATGGCTAACATCAAAAGGAAAGTGGATTAATGGAATTGGGGTTGAACCTGATATAAAAGTTGAATTACCTGAAGAATATTATAATAATGGTTGCGATGAAAATGATTTACAATTACAGAAAGCATTAGAAGTATTAACTAAAAAATAGTTCGTTGTGAACTATTTTTTTTGACATTCGATAGTTAGTTGATAATTCTTTTTCTTACTACAAGTAGTTAAAAATAACTGGTTTATATTTTTATTCTTTATGCTTATGTATCCAGTTTGTTTTTCTTCATATATATTAGTTACTTTATATTGGTAACTTATATTTTTGTATTTTAAGTATATGATGTCATCTTTTTTTAGTTTTTCAAGATTATCAAAATAAGAATTATAGTTGTTTCCTGAATGTGCTGCTAGAATGATTGTACCGTTTTCGTTGCTTGAAATATTTTCTTTTATTATTGTTACATTTTTGTCAACGTTATTTAGTTCACTATTTATATCATATAAATATCTTTTTAAATTTATTTTAGGTATTTCCAGTACTCCAATTTCTTTTATGTAGTTTGGTTTATTGTCTTTTTGTTTTAATGTTGTTGTTATTGTATTTATTACTGTGTTTTCTTTATTTAACTTATATGGTAGTGTTATGGTTATTGCTATTAATATGATTATTAATAGATGTTTTTTATTTTTAGACATTTATTATATATAGTAATAAAATACTTAGTATTTTCATTAGTATTGATTGTTTATATGAACGTGTATATGGAACTTTTATTTTTTGATTTAATAGATTAATTGTTTGTTCTTCGTTATTGTTAATTACTATTTCAAATTTTTCTACTGTATCATAACCTGGTGTTGTTGTTAATTGTTCTACTTTATATTTTCCGTAGTTAAGAGTAATTTCAGCAATGCCTAATTCATCTGTAGTAATTGTTTGTATTAGATTATTGTCTTCATCATATATATTAAAGTTTATATTTTTTTCTGCTTGTTCTGTGCCATCTAAAAGATATTTCTTGTTGATAGTGATTTTTGCTTTTATTACTTGATTATATAAATTTAATTCTATAGTAGGGTTTTCTTTTGTTAATTCGAATGTGTATGTTGTGTTATCTAGTTCATAACCATTACCAGCTTTTATTTCCTTTAGAAAATATTTTCCATATTTTAAATTTTTTATTATTGATTGGTGATTTTCGTCAATTGCTAGTTCATCTATTTCATTCATATTAGAATCATATAGTTGATAAACTGCTCCTTCTAATTTTGCTTTACCTAGATTTTTATTACTATTCGTATCTTTGTCTAGTTTGTTTATTTTTATTTCTGTTTCTTTAACAGTTATTTTTATTTGAAATGTTTTTGGTTCTAGGTCTCCCGTCATTAATAAGTTTTGTGTTCCTGCTGCTTGGTAGAATATTAGGGGTTTATTGTAATAAGTATCTGTTTTTTTAAATGTTATAATATTTTCACCAAGACTTAAGTTTTTAAATTGTATTTTATTTCCTTCTATAAAAACTTTGTTACTTGTTGTATTGTAACTTTTTATAACGTTATTACTATCTTCTATGGTCAGTACTTCGTCTTTTACAATATTGTATGTGTTGTTACTGAAACTAGGTAGAGTATTGTACTCTTTTATTAGATTTTCTATTTGGCTTTTTTCATCTTCTAATAAAGTTATTCTGTTACCATCTAATTTTGTTGTAAAATAAAAATCAGCATATGGATCAACAGTTCTCCAAATCATTATTTGTGCTATAGCATACCATTTCATGTCATAATGGTCCTTATAATTGTAGCTAAAGTGAGCTATTTGTGATACTCGTTCTATTTGTTCTTTTGTTAAGTTTTCTGGTGTTATGGTACTAAAATAGTCTTTTGAGTCATTTAATCCAACGAATGGTTCTATGCAATATACATGATTATTAGTTCCTTGTTCTCTGTATACTCTGGCTTGTTGATAAAACTTGATGTTATTTTCTGTAACTCGGTTCCAGGTGTATTTCATGTATTCTGCTTCATAAAATCTTGATGTTGTGGCTTTTACTGCGAATGGAGCTAATATTATTAGAGCTCCAATTAATGTAAATATTAATTTTTTCATATTATTCCTCCTCTTTGCACTAGGAGAATAACATTACTTGTTTTTATTTGCAAATTGCTAAAAATAACAATTGGGTTAAATTTATTTTTTAAATTAAGTATTTTGTCTTAGTAATTTTTAATAATTCGATTATTTTTACTAAGGTGTTTAACAAGTTCATATAAAAAACACACAAATTTGTGTGTTGTGATTAGTTTGTTGTATCAGTTTTTGTTTCTTCTTTGTTTTCTTCTTTATTTTCTGGTTTTTCTTTGTCTTCTGTACCATTTGATGGTGTAAGGACTTTTTGTTGTGGTTCATATACTTCTACTGTTCCAGTATATAGTATGCCGTTGTATGTTACGGTATATTTATAATTCCCTACTTTTTGTGTATCAACAGCAGTCAGATCTATTAGAATATTATTTTTTATATCATCTGTTAATGTTTCTTTAATATATATTTGTTTATCAGTTGATAATGGTGAACCAATTGTTAGTCTTAAGTTATTTACAGTTAAGTCAACATTAGGCAGTTCTTTTTCTTTAATTGTGAAACTTCCGTTATACTTTTTCTTTTTATATGAAACTGTATATGTGTAAGTACCAGCTTCATTTGTTTTTATCATTGATGTATCTAGTTTTAAAGACTTTAACACTTCTTGATCTATATCATTCAAATTTTCTAAGTAGTCTTTTACATCTACACTTAGTGATTGATTTATTTCTAATTCCATATCTTTTAATTTTATTTCATTTGTTTTTATTTCTTCAACTCTTTTATGAACAACTTCTAAGTCGTTTTTCTTAACTTCTGTTGGTTTTATCATGTTTTTCATTGTAAAGCCAGAGCCTAACATTATTACACCCCAAGAAGCTAAGGCAAGAGAAATTATACGTGTTTCTTTTTTTGTTAATTTTCCCATATACTACGCTACTCCCTATCTTTATACTTAATTATATTATATATGAATTTAATAAACAAGAGAAATTTGTTGAAATTTGCATTTTGATTTCATATAATAATAAGTGAAGAGGTGAGTTTTATGGCTATTTATTGGTTTATTGCTTGTTTATTTTTAATATTTGTAGAAATATCAACAATTAACTTGGTTTCTATTTGGTTTGCGATAGGTGCATTTTTCTCGATGGTACTTGCAATATTTATTGATAACCTTTTATTACAACTATTAGTATTTATAACTGTTAGTATTATTGCTTTATTAATAACTAAACCAGTAGTTAATAAGTTTAAGAAGAATGATGTTGTGCCAACTAATGTTGATCGAGTTATTGGTAAGAGAGCAGAAGTAATAAAAAAAATAACACCTGATGAATATGGTGAGGTTAAAGTTTTAGGTGCTATTTGGACTGCTACTAGTGATACTGTTTTAAATGTTTCTGATAAAGTCATTGTAAAGAAGATAGATGGCGTAAAACTTGTTGTTGAAAAGGAGGAAAAATAAATGGAATTTTTAATATTAATGCTTGTTGTTCTTGGAATTTTAGCTTCTGGAATTAAAATTATTCCACAATCAAAGGCTATAGTTGTTGAAAGATTGGGTGCATATAATAGAACTATTCAAACTGGTCTACATTATGTAATACCTATATTTGAGAGAGTTGCTAATGTTGTTAGTTTAAAAGAAAGAGTTAGCGATTTTGCACCACAACCTGTTATTACAAAAGATAATGTTACTATGCAAATTGATACAGTTGTTTATTTGCAAATTACTGATTCTAAACTTTATACTTATGGGGTTGAGAATCCAGTTAATGCTATTGAAAATTTAACTGCTACTACTTTACGTAATATTATTGGTGAGTTGGAGTTAGATGAGACATTAACATCTCGTGATGTTATTAATGCAAAGATGAGAGCTATTTTGGATGAAGCTACTGATCCTTGGGGTATTAAAGTTAACCGTGTAGAGGTAAAGAACATATTACCACCTAAGGATATTCAAGAAGCTATGGAAAAGCAAATGAGAGCAGAGCGTGAAAGACGTGAAGCTATATTAAAAGCTGAAGGCGAGAAGAAAGCAGCTATTTTAATTGCTGAAGGTGAAAAGGAAAGTGCTATTTTAAGAGCTGATGCTAAACGTGAAACACATATTAGAGAGGCAGAAGGTGAGGCTACAGCAATTCTTAAAATTCAAGAAGCAACTGCTGAAGGTTTAAAACTATTAAAGAGTGCTGGTATGGATGATGCAGTTTTAAAATATAAAAGTTATGAAGCAATGGTAAAAGTTGCTAATGGTAATGCTACTAAGATTATTGTTCCTAGCGAATTACAAAACTTAGCAACAATAGGTACTACAATCAATGAAATGATTGATAAACCAAAAGATAAGAAAAATGAAAAATAGAAGTTATTACTTCTATTTTTTTAAGTATAAATATATAATTAACTGAATTATTATTAAGAGAGGAATAAATATTATGAATTTATTCTTTTTTGTTTTATGATGAAAAAGTAACATAGATAAAAGTTCTCCAATACTACCACCAATTATTGATATAAAAAGAAGAGTATGTTCTTTAATACGCCATTTATTTTTACAGGCTTTTATTTTATCAGCTAGTATTAAAATAAAACCAATAATATTTATTATTATTAAGTAGTAATTAATTATTTTCATTTAACTTTTTACCTTGATAAGTATCTCTTTTTACCATTTCTTTATCAATATCATTTAAAACACAGAATTTTTTTACTAACCAATTTGGTTCTACTAAGTCATCTACTTTTGGGTCTCCAGTTATACGATGAATTACTATTTCTGGTCTTAATAGTTCTAATTGGTTTATTACAATGTCAATGTATTCTTCTTTTGTTAAGGTTTTAAAGTGTTCTTTTTCATAGAGCGTTTCTAGTGGAGTGTTTTTTAAGATACTTAGCATATGTATTTTTATACCTTGAATGTCTAAATCGTTTAAATATTTTATAGTATTTAACATATCTTCTTTTGTTTCGTATGGTAATCCATTTATAATATGTACTACTACATCAATGTTTCTTTTTCTTAGTTCATTTACCATATTTTTAAAACAAGCAAGCGTGTGACATCTATTTATTAATTTGGATGTTTTTTCATTTGTTGTTTGGAGACCTAGTTCAATTGTTAAATAAGTTCTTTTGTTTAATTCTTCTAAATAATCTAGACATTCATTTGATATGGCATCTGGTCTAGTAGCAATATTTAGTCCGACGACATCTTCTTGACTGAGAATTTTTTCATATAATTTTTTTAATTTTTTTACTGGAGCATAAGTATTAGTATGAGCTTGGAAATAACCTATGTATTTGGCTTTTGACCATTTCTTTAACATTATTTCTTTTACTTTATTGAACTGAACTTCAATAGGTTCGGTTTTATCGCCAGCAAATTCTCCAGAACCTAATTTTGAACAGTATATGCAACCATTATAACCAACTGTACCGTCTATATTTGGGCAACTAAAACCAGCGTCGAGACTAATTTTAAATACCTTCTCATTGAATTTATTTTTATAGTAGTAATCTAGAGTATGATATCTCTTGTTAGTATTGCTATATTTAAATGGATTTGTCATTTACATCACCAATGTATATTTTATCATAAAAATAAGGCTTTTTGTGATATACTTTATGTATGGTAGGTGATCTTGTTTGGCGAAAAAGCGAAAGTTAAAGTTGAAGAGACCAGTTGTCGGTGTTTTAAAAGTTTTTTTTGTTATTTTTATATTCTTTTTAGGAGTATTTTGTTTTTATATGTATCAAGTTAGGAGTATTACTAAGCTTAATTATAGTTATAATGCTGCTACTAAGGTGTTATTTTTTGGAAAAAAAGACTATGTAAAGAATATTAATTATAGTAAAACTCTTAATGCTGCTTTTCAAAGTAAGTATTATATGGAGAGTAATTTAGATAGTTATGCAAAGATTAGCTATCAAGATCAAAAGAATTTAATTAAAAATATTAATACTTTGATTAAGAGGGGTTATAGTAATAATAATATTTCTCTTATACTTAGTCATGGTGATGATAATGATGTTAGTGAATTTGCTAAAAGAGAAAAAATTAAATACTTAGAAGAGTTTTATAGTATTAGTTATGCTAAATTAAAATATTATGATCGGTATGTTAAATATTCTAGAGAAACTGGTGAGGATGAGGAGACTACTGTTGTTTGTGTTAATTTAGGTATGGATAATGCTGATTATGTTAATCCTACTAAAGTTAGTAAGTTTTCTAAGGAAATGTTAGTTAATAAGCATTATATGTTAGATGAAAATTTTGTTCCGGATGATTTGATTGAGTTTGATAAGGAGTATACTAACGGAGAAGTTCAAAAGGGTAGTAGAGAAGCCGTAGTTGCTTTTGCACAGATGCATAAGGCAGCTAAAAAAGATGGATTAGGATTAGTTATTAACTCTAGTTATCGTTCGTATAAAGATCAAGAGGAATTATGTGCTTATTATAGGGAATTATATGGAGATGGGTATGTAAATCGATATGTTGCTTTTCCTGGTTATTCTGAGCATCAAACTGGTCTTGCTTTTGATATAGGAAGTACTACAAGTAATATTTTTGCTCAATCGGAAGAGTATAAGTGGATGTTAGACAATGCATATAAGTATGGGTTTATTTTAAGATTTACTAATAAAAAAATGTCATATACTGGTTTTAGGTCTGAACCTTGGCATTACCGATATGTAGGTAAAAAAATAGCTAAGTATATTTATGAAAATAACATTTCTTATGAAGAATATTATGTCCAGTTTTTAAATGATTAGTTTTTTACTTTTTCTTGGAATATTTATAAATATATGTTATTATGTTACTAGAATATTAAGAGGTGTTGGGTATGTATCCACTTGGAAAACAATTTGAAGTTGATTATACAAAAACTAAGTGCAATAGTAAAAATGTTATTCAAGGTAAATTTTTCCGTATTTCTGTTATTACGGAAAGAGTTGTACGTTTGGAATATTCACCTAGTGGACAATTTATTGATAGACCGACACAACTGATTTTAAGAAGAAATGTAGGATCAGTTGATTTTTCTATGCGACAAGATAATAATATTTTAGAAATTACGACTAAGTATTTTTCATTAGCTTATGTTAAAGAAAAGCCTTTTATTGGTACTAAGATTGATCCTATGAAAAACTTAAGGATAACTTTGGTTAGTCATGAAAAAGATCGAAATAAAGATTGGTTTATTGGGCAAGCTGAAGCAAGAAACTTAAATGGTAATATGATTTCCGTTGATGTTGAGAATGCTCCGACATATTTAAAAGGACTATACTCTTTAGATGGTTTTGCTTCTATTAATGATAGTTATAATAAAGTTATTATGGAAGATGGTACTTTAGCAGATCCTCCAGCAAATCATATTGATATATATGTGTTTATGTATGATAGAGATTTTAAACATGTCTTATCAGATTATTTTAAGATTACTGGCTCTCCATCTTTAATACCAAGATATGCTCTTGGAAATTGGTGGAGTAGAAATGTTACTTATGATGATAAAAGTGTTCAATCTTTAATACGTAATTTTGAAAGAAAGAGGATACCTATATCAATAGTTTTATTTGATAATGATTGGCATTATAGAAATATTGGCAATTATAAAAGTCTTAAATCGGGATTTTCTTTTAATAATGAATTATTTGTAGATCCTAAAAAAATGATTGATCAATTTCATGTTAGAGGTATTAGGGTTGGATTATGTATTAATCCTACTGAAGGAATTTTTCCACATGAGATGTTTTATAAACAAGCTATTGAGTATTTATCTTTACCAGAAAATACAATTATTAAGTTTGATCCTCTAAATCCTAAACTTTTGGATGTTGTTTTTAAGATGTTTTTGCATCCATTAGAGTCTTATGGTGTTGATTTCTTTTGGAATGATTATTATGGTGATGTTAAAAATCCTATTAATTTGTGGGCTACGACACATTATTTATATTTAGATTCTAAAAGAAGTGTGAGTAAAAGAGGAATGTTATTATCACGTGGGCCGGTTTATGCTCCACATAGATATGGTATATTATATGGTGGTTCTAGTGAGATTAGTTGGGAAGAGTTAAAGAAACTACCTTTTATGTATTTAAATGCTGCTAATATTGGTGTTAGTTGGTGGAGTCATGATGTTGGTGGTAACCATGGTGGTATTGAAGAAGGGGATTTATATGTACGTTATTTGCAACTAAGTACATTTGGTCCGATATTAAGATTTCATGGTGCTAGAGGAGATTATTATAAAAAAGAACCTTGGTTATGGGATGCTCAGATCGAGTCTATAGCAGCAGATTATTTAAGACTTAGACATAGATTAATACCATATTTATATACAGAAGCTTATAATTACACTAGATCTGGTGTACCTTTAATTCAACCATTTTATTATAATTATATGTGGGTTTATGATGATGTATTGTATCGGAATCAATATTATTTTGGATCACAATTATTGGTTTGTCCAATTCTTGATAAGATGGATACAGTAATGAATCGTACTTTACATAGATTCTTTATTCCAGATGGAATTTGGTATGATTTAATTACTGGTAAGAAATTTCCGGGTAATAAAAAATATGTGTCTTTCTTTAAAGAAGAAGATTATCCCGTGTTTGCACATGCTGGTTCAATAATACCACTATCAAATAGAAGTGATTATAATAATACTGGTATTCCTACAGATTTAGAGATTCAAATATTCCCAGGAGTAAGTAATACTTATACTTTGTATGAAGATGATGGTGTAACAGCATTATATAAAGAAGGATATTTCTTAAAAACATCAATAGATTATAACTATTTACGTAATAACTATACAGTAATTATTCGATCTATTGAAGGTAAGAGTGGTATTGTACCAGATAGAAGAAATTATAAGATGGTATTTAGAAATACTAAACAGGCTGATAGTGTTACTGCATACTTTAATAATGAAAAGATAGATATTGTTAGTTATGTTGACGCTAATGACTTTGTTGTTGAAATAAAGAATTGTCCTTCAGTTGGACAGTTAACAATAAATTGTAAGGGAAAAGACATTGAAATAGATGCAATGAGATTAATTAATGATGATGTTAAGAGTATCTTAATGGATTTAAAAATTAATACGTACTTAAAAGAAGAAATAGCGGATATTATGTTTGGAGAATTACCTTTAAAGAAGAAAAGAATTGCGATTAGAAAGTTAAAAAATAAGAAACTTTCTAAAGAATACATTACTCTTTTCTTAAGATTAATTGAATATATGAGTGAAGTATAGTAAAAAAATACTTGAAAAAGTTAAGGAAATTTACTATACTAGGTGTATATTTTTTGAATATTGTTAGTAGTAGTAGCAGTTTCTTAATATTTTAGAGAGCTTATGATTGGTGAAAATAAGTATATTTGGATTGTGAACTTGACTAATTTTGTAATAGTTGGGTAAGACCATTATATCTATTAAAGCTGCATAGTTTTATACTATGAAGTAAGGTGGTACCGCGAATATTTCGTCCTTATGTATAATAAGGACGTTTTTTTTGGAGGTTTTATGAGAGAGATTATAGTATTTATAGTTTGTTTTTTAATAGTTTTATTTTTCTATGAAATTATTTTTGTGATACCTATGAAAAAGTATAGGGCAAATAAAAGTAAAAGAAAAAAGGAGAAAAAGGAACTGGCAGAGATTAGGTATTTAGTTTATAAATACAAACTCGATTTAGAAAAAGTTAATTATAATCAACTGTTACAAATAGTTGCTTTAACTTCATCTTTGGATATAACTATTATTGTTACTATTATATCATTTACAGATAGTTATTTATTATCTTTAGTATTGTGTGTGATTTTAGTTATACCAATTATTATGATAAGTTTTTGGTTAGTATTTAGATTTTATAAGAGGAGAGGAATGATTAAAGATGTATAATTTTAAAGAAATAGAGAAAAAGTGGCAAAAGTATTGGGATGACAATGAGTGCTTTAAGGCGTTAGATGATTATAGTAAGCCTAAGTTTTATGGATTAGTTGAATTTCCTTATCCATCTGGTGTTGGGATGCATTTAGGACATATTAAGGCTTATTCTGGATTGGAAGTTGTTGCTAGAAAGAGAAGGCTAGAAGGATATAATGTTTTATTTCCTATTGGATATGATGCATTTGGTTTACCTACTGAAAACTCAGCAATAAAGCAAAATATTCATCCTAGAGTTTTAACTGATAGAAATATTGAGGTGTTTGCTGGACAATTAAAGAAAGTTGGTTTTTCATTTGATTGGTCTAGGGTTATTGATACAACTGATGAAGGTTATTATAAGTGGACTCAATGGATATTTTTAAAGATGTTTGAAAAAGGTCTTGCTTTTAGGGATACAACGCTTGTTAATTATTGTCCTAGTTGTAGAGTTGTTTTGGCAAATGAGGATTCTCAGGGCGGTAAATGTGATGTTTGTCATTCACAAGTTGTTCAAAAAGAAAAAGATGTTTGGTATTTAAGAATTACAGAGTATGCTGATAAGTTACTTGAGGGATTAAAAGAGGTTGATTATTTACCTAATATTAAGTTACAACAAGAAAATTGGATTGGTAAATCTACGGGTGCTTATGTTGATTTTAAAGTAAAAGATTTAGATGAAATATTAAAAGTTTATACTACTCGTCCTGATACTTTATTTGGAGCTACTTTTATGGTAGTTGCTCCTGAACATCATATTATTGATAATCATAAGGATATGGTTAAAAATATGGATGAAATTATGGCTTATAGGGAAGAAGCTAAGAAGAAGACTGAGTTTGAACGTGTTCAACTTGCTAAGGATAAGACTGGTGTTAGAATTGATGGCTTAGTTGCAATAAATCCAGTTAATGGAGCAGAAATTCCAATCTATATTGCAGATTATGTAATGATGGGTTATGGTACTGGAGCAATTATGGCTGTTCCTGCTCATGATACGAGAGATTATGAATTTGCTACTAAGTTTGGTATTGATATAATTCCTGTTATTGAAGGTGGAGATATTGAGAAGGAAGCTTATACTGGAGATGGAATTCATATTAATTCGGGTTTCTTAGATGGTTTGAATAAGAAAGATGCTATTGAAAAAGTAATTGAATATTTGAAAGAAAAAGGTGTTGGTGAAAAGGCTGTTCAATACAAGATGAAGGATTGGGCATTTAATAGGCAAAGATATTGGGGAGAACCAATTCCAATAGTTCATTGTGAACATTGTGGAGATGTTGCTGTTCCATATGAAGAATTACCTTTAAAATTACCAGAAGTTACTAATTTTGAAGTTGGTACTGACGGAGAAAGTCCACTTGCTAAAATAGATAGTTTTGTTAACTGTAAATGTCCTAACTGTGGAAAAGATGCAAAGAGAGAGACAGATACTATGCCTCAATGGGCTGGATCTAGTTGGTATTTCTTAAGATACGTTGATCCACATAATGATAAAGAGTTTGCGTCACGAGAAAAACTTAATTACTGGATGCCAGTTGATTGGTATAATGGTGGTATGGAACATGTTACTAGACATGTAATTTATTCTAGATTTTGGTATCATTTCTTATATGATTTAGGATTAGTTCCTACGAGTGAGCCTTATAAGAGAAGAACAGCTCAAGGACTTATTTTAGGACCAGACGGTGAGAAAATGAGTAAATCTCGTGGTAATACAATTGATCCTAATACAATAGTTGATGAGTATGGTGCTGATACTTTAAGAACTTATGTATTATTTATGGGTGACTATGGATTAGAAGCTCCTTGGAATGAACAGGGTGTTAAAGGAATTAGTCGTTTCTTAGATAGAGTTTATAGGTTAAATGAAAGATTAAATAATAATGATGGATATACTAGTAGTTTTGAAAGTGTTATAAATAAGACTATTAAGAAAGTATCTGATGATATTGAAACTTTAAAGTACAATACAGCTATATCAGAATTAATGAAATTAGTTAATGAATATTATGCAGTAGAATCTATTAGTAAAGATGATTATACAGTATTGTTAACATTGTTATATCCATTTGCTCCACATATTACTGAAGAGTTAAATGAGGTGATTGGTAATAGTCCAATTTGTAAGAGTAGTTGGCCTAAATATGATGAAACTAAAACTATAGATGAAACTAAAGAAATTGCAGTCCAAGTTAATGGTAAAGTTAGAGGTACAATTACAATTCATGTTGATGATTCTGAAGATATTATTAAAGAAAAAGCTTTAAATGAGGATAATGTTAAGAAACATATTGAAGGAAAGAATATAGTTAAAGTTATTGTTATTAAAGGAAAAATAGTTAATATAGTTGTTAAATAGAGAAGAAGTTCTCTATTTTTTGTTACTTTACATTTTAATTACGAAGTGCTATAATAAGCGTATTTCAGATTGGGGATGATAAGTTTGAGTGATCAAGAAAAGAAAGTTTTTATACGAGGTTTAGTGGATTTTGGATTAGATCCTGAGTTTTTAATTAGAGAGAGTTTTTTAGGATATAAGTGGAGAAAAGAAAGAAAAAAACTTTATGGTGCTGATATTTCTGTACCTACTAAGTTAATTAAGATGTATTATGAATTAAATCCTGATGAAATTGTCTTTGATAGATTAAAAAATGCATTTGTAAAAAGATATATACGTAACGAAAGTAAATTAGAGGATGTTCATATTGATTCTGAGGTTAGAGGATTAGAAAAGATGTATGAATATGTTCATTCTGATGATATTGAGTATAGATTTGATGTTTATACTTTGCTTGATTTACATAGAATGTTATTTTCATTTTCACCTTTTCCAGAGTATTCTGGGATGATTAGAAATGAAGATGTTTATTTACCTGGTACTGGAACTGAATTATGTGAATGGAGAGAAATTCGTCATAGATTAAATGAAATAGATGAAGATGTACAATATTTACGTAGTATTGCTTCAGAAGTTAAGGCTTCTAATGATTCTGAACAATTGTTAGCATACTTAGATTGTTGTGTAGAAATTAATTGTCAGTTAGTTAAAGTACATCCTTTTAAAGATGGTAATGGTAGAACTATTAGGGCATTTACTAATAAATTATTAGAAGATGTGGGATTACCTCCTATATATATATTAGAACGTGAAAGAGGAGAATATCATAAGGCTATGAATCTTGCTAATAACGAAGGGGATTATACAGCCATTAGAAATTTTTATCGTTATAAGATATGTGATTCTATTGTGGAATTAGATATTAATGAACGGGTTAAAAAGAAAAATGAAAAATTACGTTACAAAGTAAAGAGTAAAAGTAATGATTTAAAAAGAAAAGAGAATAGTTAAAATACGACAATGTTTTTCTATTCTTTTTTTTATAATTATTTTGGTGATAATATGAAGGTTAAAATATTTGATGATGAAGATGAAAAAGACTTAGAGAATGATATTAATGGTTTTTTAGGTGATTTAGATGGAGAGGTTGTTGATATTAAGTATCAAGTTAGTGTAGGCATTTTTAGTGAAGAACAAGTGTTTTGTTTTTCGGCAATGATTGTTTATTATTAGTTATTTGTAATTAGTTTGTGCTTTTTTCTTTACTCGTTTTCTTCAGTATGATATCATTTATGTATGATAGGAAGTGCGGAATAATGAAAAAGAGGTGGGCTAGAGCAATCCTTTATGAAAGTTTGTTTTTTACGATTATAATTTCTTTATTTGTTATTAAAATAACTTATTCTGTTGTTGAAAATGGTAATGTAGTTGAAATAGATTCAAAGGTATTAAGTGATAGGGATGAACTTTCTAAGTATGCTTCTAGTATAGCTAAACAATATTTATATAAACATAATTTAACTGAATATGAACAATATTCGATGGATGATAGGGGTTTAGGAATGTATTATAAACCTAAAACTACAGAGTATCCTGTTATAAGTTTTGCGTTTAAGGATACACGTATTAGTCCAGAGGAACTTAGAAGTAAAAAGTATGGTAATTTTGATTGTAGTGGTTTTGTTCAGAATGTTTATTACAATGCTTATGGTTACTCTTTTTTGGATATGGCAAAAGATTTGAATTATTCATATTCAATTGTTATTAATGATGAGGGAAAAATTGTATCAAGAGCAGATAATTATAATTATGCAAATACATATACTGGGAATGCTATTAGTACGGGCTTTTTCATGAAAATGGCTAAAGATTCTCTTGTAAATGGCACTGTTGAAAAGGGGAAATTATATAAGGCTTCTAATGATACACAAATAGCTAGACTTTATTATGCTAGGTCTTATAATAACGACTACTTAGAAACTGATGATACAAAAAAGAAAATAACTGATGAAGTATTGAAGACTCTTCAGAATGGTGATTTGTTAGTAATACAATGGGATAAAGATGGTGATGGTATTGCCGATTCAGGACATGTTCTTTTTTATACGAATGATGATATTTATTACTATAGGACTTGTGATAGTGATGGTACTAATTGTAAGTATGCTGTTCAAGCAAAACCTTTAAAAAGTGGATTTATTCATTCTTCTGGAGCCGATTTTAATTTTGATAATAAGGTTACAATTCCACTTGCAGCTGATTACTTTGCTTTTGATGATACATATTCAGTTGCTTATTTACCATTTTCAAGTGATGATATGGCTAGTGCTATAGATTATTTGTTTGGAAAAAGAAATACTGGAACTTTACCTTGTCTTTTTGCAATATTAAGACCGTTGAATGATGTATCTAAAAGTACTGGTTATACTAATTCACTAATTTATGATAATGATAATTTTAAAAATAAAAAGAAACCTTATACTAGAGTTAATACTGTGGCACTAAGTTCAATGTCGGATTTAAAATTTATGCAAAATGTAGCTTTTAATAAAGAAAAGTTTGATACTAGTGATAGTACTACTGTTAGTAAAAAATGGAAAACTTCAGGAAGTGTTCCTAAAAATACACTTTCTAATTATGACTCTGTTAATGCTTTAGATATTTTGGAATATAATTTAACTATAGAAAATATGGAAAATAATTCTAATACTTATAATCTTGTTGCTAAAGCTACAATACCAGATGGTACAGAATTTCTTCGAAATGGTTGTTATAGTTCTACTGGTGTTACATGTACAGTAAATAATAATGAACTTGTATGGAGTGGTATCAATCCTAAAAATGGTAAGATTACTTTGGCATTTAAAGTAAAGGTGTTAGTTCCTGATGATAATCAAAATGCGACTATTAATTTTGATGGAATAAGGGTTACTAATGGTACTAATACTTTGAAAATGAGTAATATAATAACTTATGTTAATCCTACTTATTCTTATCAAGAAAGAGAGAAAGCTATTAGTGTTATAAATTCTAGTGGAATGTTTGATAATAAGTCTACTACATTGAATATAAAAGGAAATAATGTTGTTTATAACTATAGTGTTTATAATGGTAATGAAACTTCAGTATTGTCTAAAATTACAAATATTTATAATAAGATATTTAATACTAATATTGGAGATATTTCTAATTATAAAAATAGTATTTTTGTGGATTTGGATTCTAATAATGATTTATCTATTACTTTAACTGGGGAAAATAAAATTATTAATAAAAACGCTAATGATAATTTGACTCAAATGTTAGTAAAAGGTTTATGGGGAGGTAGAAGAGTAAGGGGTAATGTTACCCACGATCGTACTACAGCTTTTAATGTATCGGATCTTTTGATTGGTGATATTATTCTTGGAACATCTAATAATAGTATAAATCAAGCTATTATTTATCTAGGAAATTCTACTACTAGTGGTATAACTTCTGGTGTTAATTCTCAGATGATATATTATGATAATCAGGATGGTAATGTTAAATTTGTTAGTGATTATGGAACTTTGACTAGAGCTGTTATAGTTGATGTGTTGCGTTCTGATACTTTTGTAGTTTTACGTCCTTCACAAGTAATTGGTAGAGAAGTAGTTTTAAAAAATGGTAACGAAGTTATAGCACGTAAATTAGTTACTAAGGGCAGTACTTTTGGTAAGTTGCCTGAATTAAGCAAAACGGGTTATAAATTTGATGGTTGGTATTCTGGAAGTGTTAAAGTTGTTGAAAATACTACGGTAAGTAGTCAGACTTCTTTTATTACTTTGAGTCCAAAATTTGTTGAGGAGAGTTATAAAGTTACTTTCGATAGTGATGGAGGAAGTACTTTAGATCCTATCGATGTTACATATAATAAAGTATATGGTAATTTGCCTGTTCCATCTAAAGTTGGTTATACTTTTAAAGATTGGTACTTTGATGAAAAATTAACAAAGGTTGTAGATAGTAATACTGTTGTTGTAACAACTTGTAATCATACTTTGTATGCTAAATGGATTCCAAATGTATATCAAGTTAGTTTTAATACTAATGGAGGAAGACCTTTAGGTTCTATAGAGGTTACATATGATAAAGTTTATGGTACTTTACCAATTGCAGTTAAAGATGGATATAATTTTTTAGGTTGGTATTTAGATAAAGAATTAACAAAATCTGTGGATTTAAATACTGTTGTTTCAACAGCTAGTAATCATACTTTATATGCTAGATATAGTACTAATGAGTATAGTTTAACTATTGATTTGGATGGTGGTATCTATGATGGTAATACGAGTATTATTCTAAATCCGGATAATGTTTATATTTTGAATATACCTAAAAAGAACGGCTATACCTTTGTAAAATGGGAAGTTACTGGTAAAAATAGTGCTGTATCAGGAAATACATTTAAAATGGGAACTGAAAATGCTACTGTAAAAGCTATATGGGAAGCAAATACATATTTGGTTACATATTCTTCTGATACTGAACTTGACAAAGAAGAAAAAAGCGTTGTTTATGGAAGTAAATATGGTAATTTGCCTGTTCCTGAAAAATATGGATATAAGTTTTTAGGGTGGTATCTTGATAGTTCTTATAAGAATATGGTTGATAAGGATACTATTGTTACAACTAGTAAAAATCATGTATTGTATGCTAAGTATGAAGTTAATGCATATTTATTAACGATTGATTCAAATGGGGGCATTTATTCTGGTATTTTAACTAGTTTTGTGGAGGTTGATAAAAATTATATTTTAAATACTCCAACTAGGGAAGGTTATACCTTTGTAAAATGGGAAGTTACTGGTAAAAATAGTGCTGTATCAGGAAACACATTTAAAATGGGAACTGAAAATGCTACTGTAAAAGCTATATGGGAAGCTAATACATATTTGGTTACATATTCTTCAGATACTGACGTAGATAAAGAAAGTAAAAATGTTATTTATGATGGTGTATATGGAACATTACCGATACCAAGTAAGACCGGTTATAAGTTTTTGGGCTGGTATTTAGATGATTCTTATAATAATAAAGTGGATCAAGATACTATTGTTAAAACAAGTAAGAGTCATGTATTATATGCTAAATATGAGGCAAATAGATATAAGCTGACTATTAATGCAGCTGGTGGAATTTATGATGGTAAATTGGAGTTAGAGTTAGGTTATAATGAAAAGTTTAATTTGATGTCTCCTACTCGAAATGGATATTTATTTGTAGGTTGGACTATTAATAATGATAAAACAAAGATAGATAACAATATTCTTACTATGAAAGATATAGATACTACGATAATAGCCAATTGGAAAAAAATAGAGATAGAGCCATATGCTATTACTGATATTAGTATAGATGGAGTAACAATAGATAATTTTAATACTAATTTATTAAATTATAATATAAGTACTGATAAGGAGTTTGTAATTATTGGTGTTGCGACTAATAATGTTAATGCTAAGGTTGATTATCCTAAGGGTAATGTTGAATTAAAGTATGGGGTTAATATCATTAAAGTTACCTTGACTAATGTTGATAATGTTACCGTTGTTTATACCTTAAATATTACTAGAAGTGATTTACGCGATAATAATAATTTTTTGGAAAGCATAAAATTATTTGGTAAAAATGTGGATATTAACAAAGTGGAATCTAAATATGTTATAGATTTTGATAATGAAGTTAAACAAATAAAAATATCAGATATAAAATATTCAGATAAGGCTACTATAAATGCAATTTATAATAATAAAATAATTGATTTATCTAGTGTAGATGTTGTTGTGCTTAATGAAGGACTTAATTATTTAGTTATAAATGTAGTTGCTGAAAATGAGATGGCAAGAGAGTATACATTTATTTTAAATAGAAAGAGTTTTGTTGTTGACAATAATATTATAAATGCTGATACTAGTGATAAGACAGTTTATGTGGTTGTTGGAATTATTGTTGCTATTGTATTTGCTCTTGGTACAGTAGTTTGTATAAATAAAAGAAAAGATAAAAGTACTAATTATAGATAATATTTAAATTCAGTTTATTTTGAACTGAATTTTTTTGTTCTTTATGATATTATATTTATAGATAGTAGGAGATGTATAATGAATAAAAAAATAGTAATTAAAAATGGATTTATTAATATGGCTTTGTTTGGTAGCGTTTTTATTGTAATTAGTAAGTTATTTGAGTTTTTATATGTTATTCCTTTTCATTCTATTATTGGAGATTCCGGTGGAGCTTTGTATGGATATGCCTATACAATATACTTAATGTTTATGTCATTATCTGTTTGGGCCTTGCCTTTATCTATAAGTAAAGTGGTTATGGAATATCAGACTCTTGGCTTTTATGAAGTTAAAAAACGTGTGTTTGTATTGGGAAAGAAAATTGCGGTAGTTTTTGGAATTGGCTGTTTTCTTTTAATAAATATTTTTGCTCCAATTATTGTTTCTTTTATTAATAGAGGAAATAGTGAAGATATTGTTAGGTGTATTAGAATCGTATCTGTTTCTATTATGATGTTTCCTTTACTTGGGGTTTATCGCGGGTATTTTGAAGGACATAGATTTTTAAATGTGTCAGCTTGTTCACGGGTTGTAGAAAAAATATTTAGAATACTAGTAATTGTTTTGGGTGGGTATTTAGTTATTAAGGTCTTTAAATTTACGATACCTAAAACTGTAATGTTTACTTTATGGGGAACTTTAGTTGGTATTGTTTCTTCGTACTTATATTTGTATATTAAGAGTATTAAATATGAGAGTAAATTTTGGGAAAAAATACGTAAGGTTAATGAACCGTTAATTACTAATAAAGAGATAGTTAAGAAAATTTGTTTATATGCAGTACCTTTTATAATAATAGATGGATTTAGCTATTTATATAATGTTGTCGATATATGTAGTGTTGTTAATGGGCTTGTTAAACATACTAATTTTAGTGTTTTAGAAAGTGAAAGTATTTCTTCTATGCTTTCTGTATGGGGCTTTATATTCAATACTTTTGTTTTTTCTATTTGTGTTGGTATTGTTAATAGTCTAATTCCTAATTTAGAACAAAGTATTACAAAGAAAGAAAATAAGGAAAGTTCTAAAAAGATTGGTTTGGCTTTTGAAATGTTATTATTTTTAATTGTTCCAATTACTGTTTTAATAAGTTTTTTGGCTAAACCTATTTGGAATTTATTTTATGGAGTTAGTCAATTTGGACCTAGTGTGCTTACTTATTATATATTTGTGGCTTTATTTATGAGTATTCTATATTTAACTGTTTCTATTATTAGAATTTATAAAGATTATAAAACTATACTTATAAGTTTATTAATAGGATTAGTTTTAAAAATATTACTTAATACTAGTTTAATAACAGGTTTTTATAAAATGGGAGTGCCAGCTTATTATGGGATTATTTCAGCTAGTATTATTGGTTATATTGCTTCTTTTGTTGTTGCGATTATTAGACTTTCTAAAAAGTTTGAAATTAATTATGAAGATTTAATTAAACATTTTATTGATATTTTATGTGGTTCAATGTTAATGAGTGGAATTTTATTTTTACTTAAATTTATCGTTCCAATTTCTTCTGATATAAGACTTGTAAATTTACTTATAATTTTATTTTATATTGTTATTGGTGGTTTTATTTATGTGCTATTTACTTATAAAACTGGTACTATCAAACATGTCTTTGGAAAGAATATAAAAAAATAAAAGTAATTTAAAAAACTTAAATTACTTTTTTTGTTTTCTTTGTACATAAATTTAATTTTATTTAAAAAAAATTTTTGTAATTATGAAATTAGTTATTGGGCGTACTTTGTATATATATGTTCCAATGGTTTTCACAGGTTTGGCATTGAATTCTGCAAATATACTGGGCGATACTTGTTCTAGATATTTTATATCATGGTCTTTACAATACTTAATATCTTTATAATAAGTGTAATATTTTAAATATGTTTCTTCTAATATATTTTTATTATAGTCATATAACAACAAAGCTTTATCGTTGTGTTCTATTAATAGGTGAGCACAGATTGTTGATTCTTGAGGATGTTCTTGTTTGAAAATACGAAACTTTTCTAATTCTTTTTGTAATTCTTCTTTTTGTTTTGTTAGATTAGCAAGTTTATCTTTGGAACTTTTAGTTAGAGAATCAATTGGTATTATTGACATTTGATCGCTTGTTCTTTTAATTTTTTTCTCTAAACTTTTAATAGTTTTAGTTAAATTTATTTTTCCTAGGATGATAGTTGCTTTAGTGTAATTATTACCATTTAATATTTCATATAATGTTTCATAGTAATCTTTTGAATGTATTTCTTTTTTGTTGCTACTAAGCATTATTTTATATAAGGAATCTAAATCTTTTTTTGAACCTACTAGGACTTCTGTTTCTAGAGAAATGGCTTTTGTTAAATAGTTTTTTATTTCATTAGAAAAATTATTTTCTATAGTTTCAATGTCGGTAGTTAGATCAAGTCTTTCTACATTTTCTTTTAACATTATATCAGTAGTTGTATTTGACTGCTTGAATCCAGCTTCTTTTAAATTTTCTATTATTATTGATTTCTCTTCATCCTTTACATTATCATTTATGTAGGGAGTCATTTCTATTGAAATGGCTTTTTTATTTATAGCAAAGTCTACTATTTTCTTTGTCATGGCTTTTAATAGATATTTATTTTTATAATCCATTATAAAACCAGCAGGTATATATAGACGACAATAATTCATTTTTAAATATTCTTGAAATATTGTCGTTGCACACACTATTTCATCATTTTCTGATACTAAACCTAGATAGTAAGGAGTTAAATTTTTTTCAATTTTGATAAATTCTGTCAAACTTTCCGAATGTAAGAAATGGGATTTATCTTTATGACTTTTTACGTAGTTGTTATATACTTCCTTATCTAGATTTTTAAGTCTTAACATCATGTTACCTCACTTTCTTATATAGTTAGTATAACATGTATAATTTTAAACATAAAGAGAAAAAGTGAAGATGTTTTTTTCATCTTCAATTATTACATTATGTAGTAACCGTCTTCTTTTTTGAGATAACCTTTTTCTTTCTTTGTTTCTAAGTTTTTTACTCTTTCTTTCAATGAGGCTAGTTCATATTTTAGTTTATTAATTTCTTCCATATAATTTTCTTGGTTTGGAGTTGGAAAAGGCATTGGTACAGGCATATATGGATAAGGTATATTGTTCATATTATCAACCTATCTTTCGTTTTTATTATATGCGTTTTATTGTATTTTGTGATAAAATATTTTATGGTGATATATATGCGACTTAGAAATGTGAAAAATAAAGAAGAAATATTAAGTAATTCAAGTTACTTTATCAGTAATGGAGAAGAATATATTGGAAAATGGAGAAAGATATTTGGGAATA
>ERZ1023658.108-NODE-108-length-33719-cov-17.184945_pt1 | contig 33719 bp, 38 predicted proteins | sample MGYA00380339_ERZ1023658 | MGnify/ENA primary metagenome ERZ1023658 (study PRJEB33179, sample SAMN07448981) | human gut metagenome | biome: Human-gut; feature: Human associated habitat; material: Faeces | host: Homo sapiens | place: India: Bhopal | collected... | reverse complement strand
TTTATATATGAATTTACTAATGCATTTTCACCTTTATTAATTATTAACGATTTAAGTTTTGCATAATCAACTATTTGCTCTATAAATCTACTTTCTTCATATAAGTCACTGTCATCAAATTTTATCCTCTTAGTTTCCTGATCATTAAAATTTAATTTGTTAATATATTCTTTAGTAATTATCTTATAATATAATTTATTATTTTTAATATCACTTAAAAATAACACTACTGGATTAAAAGACTTATTGTATTTTACAACATTTAAAACTTTAGTATCACAATCATAATGATATGGTTTATTTTCATTATATTCTTCTGGTAACGTTTTACTTTGAACTTCTACAATAATTCTATCATGTTTGTTTTTATCCAGGATACTAATTCTACCATCTAAATCTGGTATTTTATCCGCTTCAGTTGTTCTAACTTTTATCTTATTATTTTTTTCTAATAAATCTCTAATAAGAGAAATTGATTTACTTTCCTTAAAATCATTATCTGATATTTTTCCAATATTAACTTTTTTATCTAGTTCAAATATAAATTCATCCATAATTGCTATCCTCTCCTTTCTTTAATTTATTAAAAACTTTACGTAATATTATATCATTTATTATCTTATATAACAATTAATCTATCAAATTTAGTCCTAACTCTCTTTCAAAAATTTTACTTACATCTTTCAAATTATCTTTTGTACAATTTATATAATAATTTTTTGTTGTTTCTACTCTACTATGTCCTAGTACTTTTGATATATCTTTTATCTCACATCCCTTTCTTAAAGTTTTTGTAGCAAAACTCCCTCTTAAATCGTAAAATCTGCATTGAATCCCTAATTCATGATGAATTATTCTAAATGGATACCTAATAATATCAGTTCCTGAATAAGTTCCATCTTTTCTAGCAAACACCATTTCTACTCTATTACGTTTAGAATTACTTTTTATAATTTTATATTCTACTAACTTACCATACTTATTTTTAACTTCTTCTAAAATATAGTGTTTATAATTTTTACCGCACTCTTTTTTATAATTGTTTTGCAATACTTTATATTTATATAAAAATGAATATAAAGTATCACAAATATAAACTTCTCTATGGCTACCTATTGTTTTAGCAGTACCTAAATACCATCTGCCGTTTTCTTCTTTATCTTTTGCATAAACAGTCTTATTAACTTTAATAATTCTATTGTCTAAATCAATATCATTCCAAGTTAATGCAAATACCTCACCAGTTCTCATGCCTGTATAACAAGCAGTTAAAAATGCACATATAAACACTTTATTATTTTTAAATCTACCTAAAATTATTTCCATTTCTTTTTTAGTATAGATGTGACCTATATTGTTTTTTTTAATTCAAATGATAATACTCTAGGTATCTCCAAATCACCTGCTGGATTATTCTTAATAAATCCAAAATAGTAAGTTGCATCTCTCAACGAACTCTTAATAACCTTTTGATAATTTCTTAATGCATCCCTTGTACCAGATGTTTGATATAACTTTAGTAACGCTTGATTTAGAATATATGGTGTTAAAACTGATAATTTATAATTACCTAATTCCTTTTTGATATTGCTAAAAGATTCTTTATATCTCTTTGCCGTAGAATATTTATAGTTTATTTCAAAATATTCTTTCATCCAATAATCTAAATAATCTCCATACAACATGTTACACTCTATATTAGTTACTCCATTTATGAATTCATCGTATTCTTTTTGTCCCGCTATATATGCTTCATTTTTTGTTTTAAAACCACTTTTGGTTATTTGCTTTCTCTTTCCATTTACCTTCCCTGCTTCAAAACAATATTGATATACTTTGCCCCTTTTTCTTATACTGATCATTTTATCATCTTCCTTTCTTATTGAGCATTATTATTTTACAATATAAAAAAGGTAGCATTCTAGCCACCTTCAAATATCACTTTATTAAAATATCATTATCTTTTTTTATTTCGTCAAGCTTATTATTGCATAAACAAGAATAATCAATTGATTTCAACTGTATTTGTTCTAACATTGCATTTAATAATATAAAAAATGCTGTTAATCCATCTTCTCCATATTTGGATAATGTATAATTATTATTTATTGAATGATTCATTCCTAAATATGATATATCATTTTCAACATTAACTTTAGTAAATATAATTCCTTTTTTATGAACATATATAAAAGTAGGCAATAAGTCATAATCACCTTCCAATTTTTGAATATATTCAGTTAAAGTCTTTTCACTAACTGAATCGTATGCAAAAATGATATTTAGATATTCATTAGTTCGAGCTTCATTATATCTAAAAGTACTTTTACTTAAATCTAAATGTCTTAATGGAGTTATATCCAAACAAGTTGATTTTTCTCTTTTGAGTTCTCTTACTGATTTTATGTTTTCAATAGCTTCTTTAAAACTCTTTTCGTCTAAAATTGTTTTTACCTCAATACTACCATATACTGACTCACACGGAAATAAATAGGATGATGAATCTTTTTTAAAATAATTTGAAAAAACATTATCGTATATTACAACATCAATTTGTTTACTCATTTTATCATTATCACTAAAAATTTGTCCAGATTTCATACCATAACATTCTGGAATACAATCTCTAATTACATTAATCAAGTCTTCCTCTCTACAAGTTCCTTTCAAACCATTATGTTCATATAATCTACTAGATTCCAGCTTTGCATTTAGTATTTGAGAATTAGCTTTTAGAACTTCCAGCATTTTCATTAACATTCACTCCTTTAATTAACAACTAAAAGGATGTCAACAAATTTTATTTTGCTGACATCCTTGAATTTCAATGGATTTCGTCCACATTTTTATTTATTGGTTGACAAACAATAAATTTGTTACCTTTTTTATTTCAACTTTTTCCTTATTTTATGCTACTTTCCGCAACAGTTCTTATACTTTTTACCCGAACCACAAGGACATGGGTCATTACGACCTATTTTTTTAGACTTCTTAGGAGTACGTTTTGCTGTATCATCACTTTCATTAGTGATTTGTTTTTTAGAAACAGCTTTTCTCTCTACATTTTGTCTAATTTCTGCTTTTAATAGGAAGATAGTAATATCTTTATCTATTTTTTGTAGCATTGAGTCAAACAACTCAAAACCTTCCATAGTATAAGCTCTTAGTGGATCTTCTTGAGCATACCCTCTTAAATGAATTCCTTCTCTTAAATGAGACATTGTATTGATATGTTCCATCCAATAATTATCAACAACTTGTAAAGTAATTACTTTTTCAAATTCTTCTGATATTTCTTGTGGAATATCTTTTATTTTTTCTTCATATTCAGAAATTACTTGTTTAGCTATTTTATCAATTACTTCTTCCGGAGTTATTCCTTCGATATCTTTCTTTTTGATATCTTTTCTTAATAAGTTCTCATTAGCAAAGTCAACTATTTCAGTTAAATCAGCATCTGTTAGCATACCTTCTGGTGCTAGATGTGAATTAACTAGGTCTTCTACGTGGTGTCTAAATGAACTTAATACCATTTCATGGATTGAATCACTATCTAGAATAGTATTTCTTTTCTCATAAATTATTTCTCTTTGATTATTCATTACATCATCATATTGAAGTAATTGTTTACGAATATCGAAGTTGTTTCCTTCTACTCTTTTTTGAGCTGTTCCAATAGATTTAGTGAATGTTTTACTTTGAATTGCTTGGTCTCCTAGACCCATATTCTTCATCATTTCACCAATTCTATCTGATCCAAAGCGTACCATTAGATCATCTTTCATGGAAACAAAGAATTGAGTATAGCCAGGATCTCCTTGACGACCAGAACGTCCTCTTAACTGATTATCAATACGACGTGATTCATGACGCTCTGTACCAACAACACATAAACCACCTAAATTTCTTATTTCATCTGATAGTTTGATATCAGTACCACGACCTGCCATATTAGTTGCGATGGTTACTGACTTATTTAGACCAATCTTAGAAATGATTTCTGCTTCACGAGCATGGTTTTTAGCATTTAATACTTCATGTGGTATTTTTGCTTGTTTCAATAAATTACTTATTAATTCACTTGTTTCAATGGCAATTGTACCAATTAGTACTGGTTGACCTTTTTCATAACGTTCTTTAACGAAACTAATTATAGCTTTATATTTTGCCTCTTTTGTAGCATAAACTAAGTCAGGGGCATCAATACGGATTACTGGTTTATTAGTTGGTATTTCAATAACATACATATTATAAATATTTCTAAATTCTTCTTCTTCAGTTTTAGCAGTACCAGTCATACCAGATAGCTTTTTGTACATTCTGAATAAATTTTGGAATGTTATTGTTGCTAAAGTCTTGGTTTCTTGATTGATTGTTACTCCTTCTTTTGCTTCTATTGCTTGATGGAGTCCATCAGAATATGCTCTACCTTTCATTAGACGCCCAGTAAATTGATCAACAATTACTACTTCATCATCTTGAACTACATAGTCTACATCTCTTTTCATAGAGTAATTAGCACGTAGAGCTTGATTAATATAGTGTAAAAGACCGGCATTTTCTATTTCATAAAGATTCGATATATTAAATGTCTTTTCTGCTTTTTCTGAGCCTTGATCAGTTAAGTTAACGCTCTTTGTTTTTTCATCGTAAATAAAGTCTTTTTCATCTTTTAAACTTTTAGCGAAACGATCGGCATCAATATATAAGTTAGCACTTCTCATTTCACCACCAGAAATAATTAATGGTGTTCTAGCTTCATCAATTAAAACCGAGTCAACCTCATCGATAATAGCAAAGTTTAGCTTACGTTGAACACGTTCTTCTTTTCGAACAACCATGTTATCTCTTAAGTAGTCGAAACCAATTTCATTATTTGTTGAATATAAAATATCACAATTATAAGCTTCTTGTTTCTCTTTTGGAGTTAAATCTCTTGTATTTACTCCAACAGTTAACCCTAAGAATTCATGAATTTTACCCATCCAAGCAGCATCACGTGTTGCTAGATACTCATTAACAGTTATGATATGTACTCCTTCTCCTGTTAGAGCATTTAAGTATGCTGGTAAGACACTGGTTAATGTTTTACCTTCACCGGTTTTCATTTCAGCTATGTTACCATAATGAATAGCAAGACCACCTAGTATTTGGACATAGAAATGTTTTTCGCCAATGACACGGAAGGCAGCTTCACGTGCGGTTGCAAAAGCTTCCACTAAAATATCATCTAGTGTTTCTCCATCTCTTAGTCTATTTTTAAATTGCTCTGTTTTATTCTGTAATTCTGTATCAGTTAACTTTGAATATTCTTCATCCAAAGCCATTACTTTGTCTGCTAATACAGTAAATCTTTTCATTTCTTTGTATTCGTGATCGAATAATTTCCTCAATAGGTTCATTCTATCAACTCCTTCAAGTATTTATTTTATCAAAAAAAAATGAAGAAAGAAAGTAATATGCTTATTTTCCCTTCATTTTCTTATTTTTTGAGTGATTTACTCTGATTCAATTACACCATAATTGCCATCTTTTCTTTTGTATACGACAGCACTTTTTCCACTTTCACTATCTTTATACATATAAAATTCATGACCTAGTAATTCCATTTGAAGAATTGCTTCTTCCTCATTCATTGGTTTTACTTCTACAGTTTTTCTTTTTACTATTTTCTTTTCTTCTTGTTCTTTTTCTATTTCTTGTTCTATTTTACTAATATCAAAATCAAAGTTAGTTTTAACTTGTTTTGACATCATTCTAGTTTTATTCTTTCTAATTTGTCTTTCTAAGGTATCTAGAGCTTTATCAACAGCTGCATAAAAGTCATCTTTTGTTTCCTCTGCTCTTACAATATAAGTTTTTAACGGAATAGTGATTTCTACTCGTTGTTCATGATTCTTTACTTTTACTATAACATTAGCACGAATTTCATCGCTATTTTTTAGATACTTTTCTAACTTTCTTAATTTTTCCTCGATATAGTTATGCATAGAATCTGTAATTTTTAGTTTGTCTCCACGTATAATAATTTCCATATTCATTCCTCCTTATAATTAAATTATAGCATATTGAAGTGAAAAAAACTACTACTTTTCAGTAGCAGTTTCTTTTACTAGCTTAACGTTTATTGCTTGATAACCTTTACTGGTTTCAACTAATTTAAACTCTACTAGTTGGCCTTCAGATAATGTTTTATATCCATCAATCTCGATTGCTGAATAATGAACAAATATATCTTCATTTTCTTTGAATTCAATAAAGCCATAACCCTTTTCGTTATTGAACCATTTTACACGACCAATCATCATACCTCTAGCACCTCACTTTTCTACCATTGTCCTTTGGTAGTTTTATTCTATCAAATTTAAATACTTTTTTATGTCTTTTCCGTAATCTGTATGTACAGTGCCGTGAATTGTATGTTATCTCCTATTTTTCGACAAAATTCGATTTTTTTTATTTGATGTGAACAATATATAGATTAAAAATTTTTTTAAAATTTTTAATCTTATAATGTAAGTGTGAGGTGAAACATGAAAAGTGCTTTCCTAAACTCGTCAATTAAGTTTATAAAAAACTATAATGATTTTTCTGAAAAAGATATTGAGAAATTAAGATATGGCTTAGAAGGAATTTATTTGACAGTTCAAAAACTAATAGTTATTATTATACTCTCGCTAATACTTGGCATTTTCAAAGAGGTATTAATAACATTAATACTTTTTAATATTATCCGATTTACTGGATTTGGATTCCACGCTGAAAAAAGTATTCAGTGCCTTTTCATTTCCCTATTTCAATTTGTTATTTTACCATACATTTTAATTCAAATATTTATACCGAAAGTTGTTTGTTTAGTTATTTGTTTTATATGTATTGTAAGTTATATATTATTTGCACCTGCTGATACAGTTAAAAGACCACTTCCTAATGCTAAAAAAAGGAAGATAAGAAAATGGTCTACCGTTTTAATTGGATTTATTTATACTTCGTTAATTATTATATTTTTTAATACATTTATTACTCCATTGTTATTAAGTGCTCTTATTATAGAGGCTATTGTTATCAATCCTTTGACTTATATGGTATTTAAACAACCATATAATAATTATAAAAATTTTACTAAGGCTTAAAATATCATATATTTTGGCATAAATTTTGAAAGGAGGATATGTATTTTGAAAAAAATTGCTGGATTATTAGCGGCTATTGCAATGATGGCTACTGGGGCTGCTAGCTTGGGATGCATTTGGGCTTTAATTGATGAGCCAAAAGCTTTTAATGAATTATGTGACTAAATTATCTCTATTATTTAAAAATCAAACAAATCAAAAAAAGATGTTCTATTCATTTAGAAACATCTTTTTCTTTTATTATAAGTTGTTGTATATAATATTTATCAATAACTTCTTGTTTTCCAGATAGCCAAGGATTTTCAGATATTAGTTTAGAAGCAAAGTATAGGCCATTACCATGACCTGCTCCTTTTGAAGATACTCCTTTTTTATTTCTATCATCAAAGTTTTTGGATTTTTTAAATGTATTTGAAAAGACAAATGTTACATGATCTTTTATTTCATATACTTCCACTAATACTTTCTTTTTTCTAGTTTCCCTAGCTGCCTCTATGGCATTATCAAAATATATACCAATTAGTCTACATAATGTCTTTATGTCTTTTTCTGGTAGTTTTTCTAGTATGGAATGAGTTTCTAAACTTACATCAACTTCTAAGTCAATTTTATTTTTCTGGGCGATGGCTGACTTATAATACATTAAACCCTTGATACCACCTTTGGGTAACATTTTTAATTGATGTACAACTTGGCCTTCTATATTGATACTATCCTCTAGTATTTCATCGATTTTATCTTTAACCTTCTTTTCCGTTGTTAAACACCTAAGGACAGCTAATTGATTTTTATATTCATGTCTATTTAATTGTTCTTTTTCTATCCAATCCTCAAAATTTTGAACATAAGTGAATAAATTCTCATATTCAACATTTAATTTGTCATAACTGTTTCTACTTTTTACAAATAGATAAGTAAGTATAAAAAATATAAGCATTATTATAACATTGATAAAATAGTCAACCTTAAGTTCTTTGTAATCTCTAGTTGCTTGTGTAATCGTGCTTAAAGCAATAACTAACAAACTAATAAAGATTATATTTGATACTGATTTTCTCTTTGAAATATTTTTATAGAATGCCTTAAGCTGATTTAAAATGACTTTTATATTAATTAATGCTGTTCCAAATGTCACCACTAATACATTTGACAATATACATAAATACCATACATTTCTAAGTTCTTTTACTGTAAAAAAGTTTCTTACAATAGTTGACATAAATACATCACCTGCAAAAACAAGAGCCATAAGTATTCCACATGCTATCATTGATTCTTCTGTCCTTAAATTGAATATTTCCTTATATATAATTATTTGTAGAGAAAATATTGTTACAGAATATACAGCTGTATATTGTATACGATATAAAAATACTGTTATTGAACATAATATTAAAATATAAATCATATTTTTAATATTTAATAATTTATCATTACTTCCTGTTATTTTCTTTATTACATAAAAGCCAAAGACTGACATTATCAATGCACATATTAATCTAACACAAACCTCTAACACGTTTTTCTACCTCTTTTCTTTTCTCTCTAGGTATAGAGTTTAATGTTTCTCCATTTTTGAATGTTAGTATATTTTCTTTATAATTATAGAATTCTACTTGTTCTAGATTTACAAATACACTTCTACTACATTTAAAAAATCTTTTATCTAACTTTTTTGATATACTTTCTAAACTTCCTTGAATGTAATAATCACCATGTATAGTTTTTATTCTGCTTCTTTTAGAATCTAGTTCTTTTTCTATATATAAAATGTTTCTTAACTCAATATTGTATGAAATATTACGATAATTATATTTTATGTTTTTGAACTTCTTATCATAATTCTTCATACATATTTGAAGGGCTTCTCTAAGACGTATTTCAAAATCATCTAGTTTATTTATGAAGTCTACTAACATTAATCTTTTACTCAGGGCTTCATATTTATACTCTGAATAAGCAGTTATTATCATAATCATGGATACCCAATCATCAAATTCCTCTCTTATTCTTCTTGCGGCATCTATGCCTGAGCCGGCAGCCGTTTTGATATCCAATAAATATACTTTATATTCTTTTGTGGCTTTTACAAACTCTTCCCATTCCTTTGTATAACCTCTAAATTTATGAATTCTATATTCTTCATCATTACTCATCATAAAGCGATCTATTTCTCTTTCATATTTACTAGCTAAAATATCTTCATCTTCACATATTATAAAGTTAATCATATGAGCTCCTTTTTTCCATATTTTTCCATTTTTATAAGTTAAATTAAAAAGAGTACTTTACTTAGTACTCCTTTTTGTTCCTTTCGACTTGCTTGTCAGTCTTAATTTTGATTCAATTTTTTTTGTGATTTGGGGACTTTTATCAGAGATGATTGTTGTATGAAAGACAAACCATAACACAAGAATTAGTATTATTATATATATTATTTTTCCCACGATAGGATCTTTTAATGTATATAATATTGAAGCAGCTGCAAAAAGCATATCTATTCCATAAATTATTAATACTGTTGTTCTTTGGGAAAAGTTCATACCTAATAACTGATGGTGGAGATGTTCTTTATCTGCTTGAAATGGTGGTTGCCTTCGTAGCAATCTTCTTATGATAGCAAATAGAGTATCTAGTATTGGAATTCCTAATATAGTAACTGGTACAAAGAAGGAAATCAGCGCCGGGCCTTTAAATTCTAAAAGGGTTATGACACTAATTATGAATCCCATAAACGTAGCACAATCTCCTGCAAATATTTTTGCTGGATAGAAGTTGTGCAGTAAGAAACCTAGTGTTGAGCCCAACATTATGAATGTTAAGACCATAACTAAACTTCCATATCTTCCCTGGAAAAATCCGATTATACCAATTGTTAAATAGAATATACTACAAATTCCTCCAGACAGGCCATCTAAACCATCTATTAAATTTATTATATTCGTACATGCAATTATAAAAAATATCGTTAGAGGATATTTTAAAATCCCAAATTCAAAGTAAAAGCCAAAGGCTGTAATGTTATCTAAGCATATGCCACCATAAAGCGTTATTACAAGAGCAGCAGCAATATGTCCTAATAGTTTTTGATAAGCCTTTATCGGTTTTAAATCATCTACTATTCCTGTTAGAATTATTATAAAGCTTCCAATTAAAATTGAATTCATTCGTACGCTCTGTTCTCCGAATAACATATATCCAAATAGGAACGCTAAGAATATACCTACTCCACCAAGTTTAGGAGTGGATTTTTTATGAATATGTCTATTTCCCTCGTCGTTTCTTGGAACGTCCATAGCTCCAATATGTACGGCAACTTTTTCCATTAATACCATTATTATAGCCGAAAAGAGGAATGTTACTAGTACCATTTTGCTGGCCGCTAGAATTTGTGCTTTCATATATTTCACTTCTTTCCTCTTTAATTATATCAAATTTGAAAGTTTTAGCAAGAATAATCAAAATAAAACCAACTTATTGTTGGTTGTTTTCTAAACTTTTAATATTATTTAAAAGTATACCTGTTCCCTCTACCACGCAGGTTAATGGGGATTCAGCAATTAAAATTGATACTTTTAGCTCTTGTTCCAGTACATTTAATAGTCCTTTTAAAAGCGAACCCCCACCGGTTAGGACAATACCTTTTTCCACAATATCCGAGGATAACTCTGGATTGGCCTGCTCTAACACGGAAATTGTTTCTTTTATTATTTTTTCAACACTATCTTTTAGCGCTTCTGTTGTTTCATCTTGAGTAATTTCGATAGATAATGGGAGACCAGTTATTAAACTTCTTCCTTTTACTTCTCTTTTTAGTTTACGACTTGGTTTGTATACAGTTGCAAATTCTATTTTTATATCTTCAGCTGTTTTTTCGCCAATCAGTAGTTTATATTTATCCTTTATATAATTAATTATATCTTGGTCAAAAGCATTTCCGGCTACTTTTATTGAAGAGGAAATTACAATACCATCTAGAGATAGAATAGCTATATCTGTTGTTCCTCCACCAATATCGATAACCATATTAGCAATAGGTTCCGATATATCTAAGCCAGCTCCAATGGCTGCTACTGTTGGTTCTTCTTCGATGTATACTTTTCTGGCTCCAGTTTGTTCAGCAACTTCTCTTATGGCGTTCTTTTCAACTTGGGTGATATTAGTCGGACAACATATTAGAACTCTTGGTCTGGTGAAAAGATTTTTAGACTTTATCTTTTTAATAAATTCATTTAACATTATTTCAGTTATTTCAAAGTCAGCTATTACTCCATCTTTCATAGGTTTTATGGCTTTTATTTTACCAGGAGTTCTTCCTAACATTTCCTTGGCTTCACTACCCACTGCTATTACTTTCTTAGTTTCATTTTCAACTACAACAATACTTGGTTCATTTAAAACTATTCCTTCTCCTTTTATATAGATTAAGACATTAGTAGTTCCTAAATCAATACCTATATCTTTTGATAACACTAAATCACATCCTTTCCTATATTCACTTATAATATATTATTATTTAGTAATATTTATTAAAAAAAGAGTAATTAGTATTACTCTACTGGTTTTGACAATTCTTTATCTAAGTAAAGCATAGGATCTACAACTTGACCATTTGTATATAGTTCAAAATGTAAATGATTTCCCATTTCTTTATCTAATTCATTAGTTCCTGATTTACCAATTGTTTGTCCTTGACTAATACTATTTCCCTTTTTTACGGATACTTCACTTAAACTTTGATATACTGATACGTATCCATTATCATGTTTTATTTGTACTGTTTTACCTAAACTTTCATTATCACTTACATCAGCAACAGTTCCTGGTAAGATAGATACTACATCAAACACATTTTGACTTATAAAGTCAACACCAGAATTTTGTAAGTAGGTATTTTCATGATAAATAATTGACTTTTCTTGTTGTTCCTTTGTGCCTTTATAATCATAGAAATATTTGCCAATTGTGACGCTTTCATCTGTATAAGGTTTAATAACCTTTGTAGTTGTGTTAATTACAGGGATATTATCATTTACTACAGTTCCTGTTACAAAGTCAACATTTTCTAATGGTTCATCTTTCTTACCAGATTCTTTCATACTTACAATACTAATAAATGTACCTATCATTATTAAAAATATTGCAACACTTGGTATTACGTAGGACTTTAATTTTCTTTTTGTCATTTTTTTCACCTCATTATAAGTTTTGACAAAAAAAAAAGATTTATACTTCTTTTAAAAAATTTTTCCAGAAGTAAATAAATCCATTATAAAATTTGTAACTAAATATATCATTGATAGGCCTAATAAAAAGTAAAAGACACGTGCTTGAAGTACTTTATTTTTTTTGAAAATTTGATTAATATTTACAGAGTCTAAAGCCCAAATAACTAGGATTGTTACGGCTACATATAGAAAGAATTTGCCAGACATTAGTTATTTTCCTCGTAGGTGGTTATTTTATCTATTCTTCTTTGATGTTTTTCTAGATTTGAAAACGCTGTTGTAATAAATGCTTTTACTATTGCTAAGGCATCTTCGAAGTTCGTTTTTTCACCAAAAGCAACTATATTTGAATTATTATCTAATCTTGTTACCTCAGCCTCTTCTTTAGTAGTTACTTTAGCACAACGAATTCCTTTCACTTTATTACAAGCAATACTAATACCAATTCCTGAACCGCATATAGCAACTCCAAAGTCAACATTTTTTTCTACAACGTTTTTTCCTAGTAAAAAAGCATAATCTGGATAATCTGTTGATTCTTCAGAGTATGTTCCATAATCTATTATTTCATAATTTTCTTTTTTTAATTCAGATATTAGTTTTTCTTTTAAAGCATATCCTCTATGATCAGAAGCAAAACCTATTTTCATTTTATTCCTCCTTTTAAATAGTTCTTTTTTATTTTAACTATTTATGTATGACTTAATTATAACATGGATTAAACATAATCTTTTCAATAAAAAATAAAAAACTGCGATTAAGCAGCTTTATTTTGATCTAGGCCATATTTTCTATTGAATTTATCAACTCTACCAGCACGAGATGCTCTACTTTGTTTTCCAGTATAGAATGGATGACATTTTGAACAAACTTCAACAGAGATTTCAGGTTTGGTTGATTTAACTGTAAAAGTTTCTCCACAAGCACAAGTTACTGTACAATCCATCATTTCTGGATGTATATCCTTTTTCATATTCTTCTCTCCTTCCGCCATGACAACATTAGTCATAGTAATTAAATGCGTTATTAGTATATCAGTTATTTCTGGAATTTTCAAGTTTTTTTGATGCTTTTAAGACTATTTGTCTTGATATTGCTTCATATCCTTTGTTGTTTGGGTAAATACTTTGACTTCTAGAGCGATAAGATTTATTAGATTCAAAGAGAGTATAAGTATCTATATAGATAACATCTTTATCATTTCTATAAATATTATTTAGTTTTCTAATACCTTTATTTAGATAATTGTTTGTATTTACACTATAGTAGCCAACTATATATATATCGTATTGATAGTATTTTTTTATTTCACGAATTAGTTTTTTATAGTCTTTTTCGATATTAGAAATTATTTTATCAATAGTTGAATCAGTTAATTCTTCACTTAGACTCATTTGATAGATAAGATCATTTAAACCGATTGAGAGAGTTAGAATAGTACTTTCTCTTAATGTTTGTTTTAAGTTATATTCTTTATTATTTAAAACTATTTTTTTATTTATAGAAATATTATCAATTAGAGAATTTATAGTCATAGTTTCTACTGAGAATGACTTTATATATCTATTAAGATAATTATTTGTACTTAGATAGTCTTTAAAATAATCACTATAGCCATAATCTATTTGGCCATAAGAGTTTTTTCCTAGAGAATAACCATCACCTAGAGAAGTATAGTTTTGATTGTTTTTATTATTTAGTTTGAATATTAAAAATATTAATAAGATAACGATTATGGTAATTATAAGTTTATAGTGTTTTTTTATAAATTTCATAAGTACCTCCAAAAAAAAGAAATATAACTATTAAATTATATTTCTTTTATTCTTATTTTAGCACCTACTTCTGATAACTTTTCGACTATATCTTCATAACCTCTAAGTATATGTTCTGCATTAGTTATAACTGTTTTGCCTTCGGCTTTAAGCCCCGCTGCTACCATGGCTGCTCCTGCTCTTAAATCGGTTGCTACTACTTGTGTTCCTATTAATTTAGTTGGGCCTATTATAGTTGCTGTTTGATTCTTTACTGTGGCATCAGCACCTAACTCTTTTAAATACGGAATATGCATAAATCTGTTTTCCCAAATTGTTTCTATTACTTTTGACTTTCCAGATGACTGAGTTAATAGTACTGAAAATGGTTGCTGTAAGTCTGTTGGGAAGCCAGGGTAAACTGCTGTTTTGATAGTTGTTGATTTATAGGTTTCTTGACTATTTATTATGACATAATCCGAACCTAACTCTAAGTTTACACCAATTTCTTCTAATTTAGATGTTAGAGCATCTAAATGTTCTGGAATAATATTAGTTACTTTTAGTGGAGCTCCATTTAGGGCACCAATAATAATGTAAGTTCCTGCTTCAATTCTATCTGGTATTACTTCGTGAAAGCATTGATGTAGGTAATCTACTCCTTCTATTTTTATTGTAGAAGTTCCGGCTCCTGTTATTTTTGCACCCATATTATTTAAGAAAGTAGCAACATTTACTATTTCTGGTTCTTTAGCAGCATTATCAATTATAGTTGTTCCTTTAGCTTTTACGGCTGCTAACATAATATTTATTGTTGCTCCTACCGAAGCAATATCTAGATAAATATTAGCACCTTTTAGTTCATCAGCTTCGACTGTGTATTTGTTTTTCTCCACTATTACTTTAGCACCTAAGGCTTCAAATCCCTTTAAATGTAGATCTATTGGTCTTGCTCCTATTGAACATCCACCGGGAAAATACATAACTGCTTTCCCATATTTACTTAGTAAAGCTCCCATAAAATAGTATGATGCTCTTAATTTTTTTGAGTACTTTTCAGCAATTTCAATATTTTCCATTTCTTTTGGATCAATAATTATACTTTCACTTGCTCTTTTTATATTGACTTTTAAACTTTTTAAGATATCACATAAGGCTTCCGTATCAGTTATTTCTGGTACATTGCAAATAGTTACTTCTTCGTCAGTTAGAATTGCTGCTGGTATTAAAGCTACTGTTGCATTTTTTGCTCCTGATACTCTTATGGAACCTGTTAGTTTATATCCTCCATCTATTTCGATTATTTTCATTCTACACCTCCATCTACCTAATATATATTATAACTTTGTTCCAAATAACGTTACTATTTCTCGTATTCTTTGCTTCATAGCATCCTCGCCTGCTCCGATTATTTTCCTTGGATCATAAACAGTTTCATTATCAAGTAGATATTTTCTTACTTCTTTACTCCATACTGCTTGTAAATCAGTATTTATATTTATTTTAGATATTCCTGATTCAATAGCTTTTTTTATTTTTTCATTAGAAATACCAGTTCCCCCATGTAATACTAGAGGAATTGGTAAGATTGCATTTATTTTTTTCATAGTTTCAAAATCTAGATTAGGTTCTCCCTTGTAGAATCCATGAACACTACCTAATGCTGGAGCAAGAGAATCTATGCTAGTATTTTTATATAACTCTAGGCAATCTTCTAAAGTAGCATTAGTAGAACTAGAAACTATATCTTCTGTTTTTCCTATATGACCAACTTCCGCTTCGACACTTATGCCTTTTTCATGAGCATAATCCACTACTTCTTTTGTTATTTTTATGTTTTCAGATAATTCATGTTTAGAGGCATCTATCATTACTGATGAGAATCCGGCATCGATTGCTTGTTTACAACTTTCAAAACTACTTCCATGATCTAAATGTAAACAAACTGGAATAGTTATATTTAATGTTTTAATTAAAGCTGTTACTATGTTAGTTACTACTAAATATCCACCCATATATTTAGTGGCAGATTCACTCACTCCTAAAATTACAGGAATATTTAATTTATTACATTCTTCTAAAATATATTTTGTCCATTCTAAATTATTAATATTGAAATGTGGTACAGCATAATGATTTTCTTTAGCTTTTTGTAACATCTCAATAAAATTAGATAACATTATAATCACCCAATTAAATCATAAGAAAATTAAATTATTTTGTCAATGATTTGGAACTATTATTAAGTAAACACGCGTAAATTAACTTAAAAAAATGTATTTTAGTGCTAGTAAGACTAAAATTATTATTCCAAAGTAAGTCGCTTTTTTTTCTAGTTTTTGTGATAAATATTTACCTAGTAGTAAACCCATTAAGGTAAAAGTTGCACTTACTATAGAGAAAATTATAAAGGCTAATGATGTATAATTTTTAGTTATACCTAGGGCTATTCCTACTGAAAAACTATCAATACTTACAGTAAGAGAAAAAAAAAGTATTGATAGAAAGTTAGTAATTGTACCTTTTTTTTCTTCATCAATAGAGATATACATTTCAGAAGCTAGGATTAAAAATATTAGACCTACTATAATGTTTGAACCATTAATAATAAAATTTAGTTTTTCACCAATTAGCGTACCTAGAAGAGGCATTACGTAGTGAAAAAGACCAACAAAAATACTTAAGAGCAGTTCTTTTTTTAGACTTATTTTATTAGTTCCATAGGCTATTGCTAAAGAGAAAGCATCCATACTTAGACCTAAAGCAATAAAAAAATATATAAGTATTTGTTGCATTATATCACCTTATATATTTTATTCTTTTATACTTTAAAAATACTTGTCGATAATTTCTTTTATGAACGAAGTGTATTCTACTTTGTCAGTTTCTGTATCTTCTGCTTCTAAAAGACATAGGGGAGGAAATAAAACACACCAGAAATTATCTCCTAGTCCTTCTCCTAGAGTTATAACTAAGGACTCATAGTCACCTTCTTGATAGATTACTCCTTTATACTCTTTTTCCGGGAAATGATTAGTACCATAATTAATATTATAAGTATTATTGTATGGTTCATTTTCTATTGTTTTTTCAATGACTTTATCAAAGTTGTGAATATTTTCTTGAATTATCTTTCTTGATGAAGAAATATCTTTAAAATAAGTATTTATATATCTTATTTCAGTATATAGATTTTTTATGAGAGTCTTTTTTACTTCTTGGTCATGTTCAGTATTACTGTTAGCAATTACTCTAAATCTGATAGAGTTTGTTGGTACTATAACATTTTCTTTCTTTGTTATTGTTAAGGCTAGAACTATTATTGATAAAATTATTAAGAGTTTTTTCATATAAAAACCTCGCTTTCATTTTAATAGTGAGGTTTTGGTTAATATTTTATTCAAGATTTTTAAAAATAAATAACATTCTATCTCTTTCTGATAAATCTTTATATACTTCTACTTTAGTATTTGGCAAATATTCTTTAGCTAAAGCTTTAATAGCATCTCCTTGCGTCATACCAATTTCAAAAGCAATTAGACATCTTTCTTTAGTATGTGGAAGAATATCTTTTAGTATTTTTTTGTAACAATCTAGACCATCTTTCCCAGCATAGAGAGCTAGACTTGGTTCATTATTCTTAACTATTTCTTCTATTTCTTCATTTGTTTTTATATATGGTGGATTACTAATAATTACATCGTACTGCTTTTCCACATTTTTAAACATATCACTTTCAATTAATTTGGCTTTAGAATTTAGTTTTACACAGTTTTTGTGAGTAACTTCTAAGGCTTTTTTACTTATATCGACTAAATCCACAGAATTTGTGGAAAGTTTTTTTTCTAGAGTTAGACCTATTACACCCGAACCTGTTCCTAAATCAATTATATCCACAGGAGTTGTGAAAAACTTTTTAACAAAACCAATGGTTTTTTCGACTAATTCTTCTGTTTCATATCTTGGTATTAGGACATTTTCATTTATTTCAAAGGTGTTTCCATAAAAATTAACATATCCCATTACGTATTGTAGCGGTTTTCCTTCTTCTAAGGCTTTTACATAGGCTTTATATGTTTCAACAGTTTTTTCATCTACTTCTAAGTTTAAATAATTTAATAGTTCTAGAGGATTTTTGTTTAGGAGTTCCGCTAAAAGTATTTTGGCATGGTCAGAATGGATGTGCTGTTTAGCAAAAAACAGAAGATTTTCAACTGTCATTATTCTTCTGTTTCTCCTTTTAATTTTCTTTTTTGATCTTCTTGGATTAGTGCATTTATGATATCATCTAAATCTCCATCCATTACTCTATCTAAATTTTTAGTAGTATAACCAATACGATGATCTGTAACACGATTTTGTGGATAGTTATAAGTTCTAATCTTTTCCGCACGATCTCCTGTACCAATTTTACTACGTCTAGCAGTACCTGCTTCCTCCAATTTCTTTTGTTGCTCCAACTCATAAAGCCTTGATTTTAATACTTTTAGGGCTTGTTCCTTATTTTGAATTTGACTACGTTCATTTTGACATGTAACAACGGTATTTGTTGGTAAATGCGTAATTCTAACAGCTGAATCTGTTGTATTTACTCCTTGTCCTCCACATCCTGATGAACGATAAATATCGATTCTTAAATCATTTGGATTAATTTCAATATCAATATCTTCATCTACTTCAGGCATAACTAAAACTGTTGCTGTTGAGGTTTGTAATCTACCATTTGATTCTGTTACTGGAACTCTTTGCACTCTATGTGAACCTGATTCATATTTTAAAATTGAATAAGCATTTTTACCTTTAATGATTAACTCTATTTGGCTGAATCCTCCAGCAGTTCCTTCTACTGAGTTATATACTTGATAAGTAAAACCTTTCTTTTCAGCATATCTAGTATACATTCTAAATAAATCTCCGGCAAAAATATTAGCTTCATCTCCACCAGCTGCTCCTCTTATTTCCATAACTACGTTTTTATCATCATCAGGATCTTTTGGGATAAGTAAAATCTCTAATTCGCTATCTAAAGTTTCTTTTTCTTCTTCTAAAGACTTTAATTCTTCTTTTGCCATTTCTCCTATTTCAGGATCTTTTAACATTTCTTTAGCTTGTTCAATACCTTCTAGTACCTTTTTATATTTTTTGTAACAATTAACGATATCTTCAATATTAGACATTTCTTTAGAATATTCTCTTGTCTTTTTAATATCACTAAGTACTTCTGGTTTTGTTAATTCATTTTCAAGGTATTGATATTTTTCTAATGTTGCCTCTAAACGTTCAATCATGTTTGTCACCCTTTCTCGGTCATTTCATTGGTATTATAGCATACTTTCTCTGAAAAAAAACTAGATATTATTGTTCTAGTTCTAATTCATCTTCGTCGATTATTACTAAATCTTTTAATTCTTCATTAGTATCATCGTACGAATCATCATCATCTGTGTCATCGTATGAATCTTCATCATCATTTTCCTCATCAAGGTTATCTAGTTCTTCTTTATTTTCATCTAGCTCTTCTTCTTCATCATCTGTTACTTTAACAACTTTGTCTGAGGTATGACGACTACGTAAATCCCAGCTACCATCTTCTAATAGGATAAATCTTTTATCTGTTGCTAGAGCAGTATAGTAATCTGCTATCTTATCTTCAAACGTTTTTTCTGGTAGTTCTAGTAATTTGATAATCTTTTTAAATAAGTCTGCCGTTTTCATTGGCTTTTTACTTTCTTCTAAAATTAAATTTGTAATATCCTTGTTAGATAATAATTCAAGTTCATCCTTTGTCATTTTTTTAATGCTCATATGGGGACCTCCTATATTCAAAACATTATATGTATAATTTCAGCTTTTGACTGGGTAATAAAATTACCAATAAACTTATAACATATATCTTTATCAATTACAACACTTTTTTACATTTTTTCTGGCACTGGGATTCCCAATACATCTAGTAACATCATGTTTATATTGTAGACAATATTTGTTAATACTAACCAAGATTCACGTTTTTCTTCATTTTCTTCAGTAATTATTTTATTTTCTGAATAGAATTTATTATATAAAGATGTTAATTTGTAAATGTATTCTGCTATATCATTTAGTGATTTTGAATCTAAGGCTTTGTTTAAGATGTTTGGTAAATTTAATATTGTTAGGACAATATCTTTTTCAGTCTTTGTTGCTACTACTTTTGATGTGTCTTGCGTTAACTCTTTTGCTTTTGCTAAAAGAGACTTCATTCTTATTGTTGAATATAGTAGATAAGGTCCAGTTTTTCCTTCTAAGTCTGCAAATTTTTCTACTTCAAAAACGTAGTCTGTACCACGATATGGGATAAAATCTGCATATTTTAAGGTTGCAACAGCAACTGTTCTTGCTACTTTTTCTTTATCTTCTTCACTTACAGTATCTTTATTAATTCTTTTTAGAGTCTCTTCATTTACTAAATCAATTAGTCCTTTTAGAGACATAACTCCACCATCTCTTGTTTTAAATGGCTTTCCATCTGATCCATTCATAGTACCAAAACCAAACCAGTCTAGTTTTTGATCTTCCTCTACTAAATGTGCTTTACGTGCAGATCTAAATACTTGAGTAAAGTGTAATTCTTGACGTGCATCTGTGCAATACCAAATTTCATCAGGATGATATTGCTTTTGTCTTTGTAGGATAGTTGCTAGATCGGTAGTGGCATAAGAAATTGTACCATTAGATTTTAAGAACAATAATGGTGGCATTGGCGCCTTATCTGTATCTTCTTTAACATCTACTATTTTTGCTCCATCGCTGTCTTCTAGTAAGTTTTCTTTTTCAAATATTTCTTTTAATTCGTCAAAGTATTCAGCAGCATCACTTTCACCTAGCCATAATTCGAAATGAACATTTAATTCATCGTAAACTTTTTTAATATCAGCTTTGGAAATATCTACTACTTTTTTCCATAAGTCATAGTAGCCACGAACATGTCCTTGAATTTTAGCAGTTACATCACGGCCTTCTTCTAGATACGCTTCATCATCTTTGGCTTTTTGTGAGGCTTCTGGATAGATTTTCTCTAAGTCTTCATTAGTGATTGGTAATTCTACTTCACTATAGTCACCAGTATAAGACTCATCAAAGTATGGTAAGTCCGGATAGCGTTTTTTGATTTCTAAAACAACAAAACCTAAAGGTCTACCGTAATCTCCTAGATGAGCATCTCCTATAACACTATAACCAAGTAAGGTTGCTAGTCTTTTAATTGCCTCACCAATATTAGCACTTCTTAAATGCCCAACATGTAGTGCTTTAGCAACATTTGCTCCACCGTAGTCAAGAATTATATTCTTAGGCTCTCTTTTATCAATGATTGTATTAATATCATTATTAATCATATTTAGTATTTCTACTAAGTATTCTTCCTTTAAGGAAATATTAATAAAACCCGGGCCTGCTACATTGATATTAGTAAACTTAGGATTTTTTTCTAATTCAACTTTAATGTCTTCAGCTATTTGATGTGGATTTTTATGATATTTTTTTGCTAAAGACATCGCATCATTAATTTGATAATCACCTAAGTCTACTCTAGAAGATGGTTGTAATGAAAAGTTTTCTATCTCATAACCGGCATTTTTTATGACTTCTTTTATTTCTTTTTCTAGATTTGTAATTATACTCATTTTATCACCTCTAATTTATATCTTATTTCTTCATTTTCAACTAGAAAAATTAAATCTAAATTGTTTTCTAATACATCATACTTTTGCGTGGCAATATTTAAGTTTAAATAACGTTTTATGGACTTAACTTCAATACTACCAATAGTTTCTTTAGCTAAATCAAATTCATAAACCATTTCTAAGTCTTTGTTTTTCCTAATAAGTAAATTATTTGCGTAATCGAAAATAACTTTAGTCTTTTTAGGATCTGGTTCATTATATATTATTTTATCCTTTTTTAATAACGCATTTATCTCATAATTATTTTCTTGACCATTAGAAACAGTTGTTACTTTTACTCGCATTCTAGGCATAAATCACCACCACAAATTTATAGATTAGATTATAACACAAAACATTAAAATTTAATACATATTTTGTCTTTTAAAAAATAATACTAATAAAGAAAGGAGAAATTTAGTATGCGAAAAAAGATTTTTAAACTATTAAAACTTAATTTTCTTCTACTTATATTATTATGTGGAGGAATATTTATTTATATTAAAACTTCTCCTAAACCAGAAATATATAGTGCTAATAACTTGGTACTTTATGATTCCACAGAAAATGTCTTTTTTCAAGGAAATGAGTCTAAAGAATGGATTAGTCTAGATGAAATATCTGATTATCTGATTAAGGCTACTATATATACAGAAGATAAGCATTTTTATAAGCACTTTGGGTTTGATTTGTTTAGAATATTAAAAGCTAGCTATATAAATATTATATCTGGAAAGACGATGCAGGGAGCTTCTACTATTACACAACAATATGCTAAAAATTTGTTTTTAGACTTTGATAAGACTTGGAAGAGAAAATGGGATGAGATGTGGTATACAATGAAGATAGAGGCTAATTACTCGAAAGATGAAATATTAGAAGGGTACTTGAACACAATTAATTACGGACACGGAATGTATGGAATAGAAAATGCTAGTAAGTTTTATTTTAATAAGTCAGCAAAGGATTTAGATTTGGCTGAGGCTAGTATTTTGACTGGTATACCTAAGTCTCCAGCAAATTACTCACCTATTGTTAATTTTGATTTAGCCAAAAAAAGACAGTTAACTATATTGGAATTGATGGCAAAAAATAAAGTTATTACTGAAGAGGAGAAAAACGAGGCCTATAATGAGGAATTAGTTTTTTCTGGAGTAGATAATAGTGAAGAACTTAGCACAATTATGTATTACCAAGATGCAGTTTTAAAGGAGTTAAAAGATATTAATTCTATCCCTTTATCCTATAGTGATAGTAAGGGACTTAAAATTTATACTAATTTAGATTTTAAGGCACAACAAAGCCTAGAAAAAAATATAAAAGAAGTTCTTCCGGATACTTCTAAGATTGAGACTTCAGCTGTTATGATGAATCCTAATACTGGTGGAATTATCGCTTTAGTTGGAGGAAGAGACTATAATAAATCTTCATATAACCGGGCAATTGAGTCAAGAAGACAAGTTGGTTCTACTATGAAACCATATTTATACTATGCAGCTTTAGAAAACGGATTTACTTCTAGCTCAGCTTTTACTAGTGAAAAAACTACTTTTACTTTTAACAATCAGGATGACTATGCTCCTAATAATTATAATAATACATATGGAAATAAACCCATTTCAATGGGAACAGCTATTGCATATTCTGAGAATATATATGCAGTTAAGACCCATTTATTTTTAGGAGGAGACGCTTTAATTAATGTAGCGAGAAGAGTTGGAATAACGGCTAAACTTGAGAATGTACCTTCTCTTCCTCTTGGTACTAATGAAATTAGTATTATAGAAATGGCGGCAGGATACTCGGCTTTTGCTAATTTGGGATATAAAGTAAAGCCACATTTAATTGAAAAGGTCGTTGATGCGAAAGGAAATGTTTTGTATGAAGCAGATGATAGTAAAGAATTGGTTCTTAATTCTAGTATTGTTTTTATTCTTAATAATTTGTTAACAGCTACGTATGATCCTGACTATATTGATTATAATTACCCTACGGCTATTACTCTTGCTTCTAAACTTACTCATAAATATGGATTAAAGTCTGGTACTACTAATTCTGATAACTGGAATATTGGTTTTAATAGAGATATAGTTACAGCGGTTTGGATTGGTTATGATGATAATAAGGCTCTTAGTACATCAGAGTATAAGTATGCTCAAAATATTTGGTTTAAGACTACAGAGGCTTATGAGGCTGGGAAACCAGAAGCTTGGTATGAGGTGCCTAGTAATATTTCGGCGATGTTTGTAGAACCTATTTCTGGTAAACCTGTTGTTGATAATAGTACAAAAAAGAAACTAATGTATTTTATAAAGGGAACTGAACCTAGTTCTACAGATCAAACTTTCGATGAGAAAAATAGTAATTATACGGCTTCCTAATATTGTCTAATTATTTTAACTTTGATATAATAGTTAATATAGGAGGATGCATATGGAAAAGGATAGAGAAAAAGAAATAATGGAGTGTGATAAAGCAGTTTCTCAATTAGATCGTGCTTTATTAGTACTATGCGGATTATGTAATTTTCCAGTAGGAATTGCACTATACTTTTATTTTAAGGATAGAAAAGAGAAGAAATATCATATTGAATTCTTAAAAAGTGGAATATTTGCGGGTATGTTTCTTACTGTTGCTATTATGGTAGTAATTTTAGTTTTAGCTATTTGGTTTGCTATATATGAGGCATAATTCTTAAGTCTTTTTGGATATTTTGATTTTTATAAACACTTCGGTGTTTATTTTTTGTAAAATTAAGGGACTAGATTGTTAAAATTGAAGTATTTTGATATAATTGTAATAATTAGAGGTGGTTAGATGTTATTTGAAATAATTTTGGGTGTTGTTGTTGTTTTAGCAATAATTATCCTTTTTGTTACAATTATTAATAATAAATATTTGTTTGCTATTATAAAGATAGAAGAAGCAGAAAATAATATTGAAGTTTTATTACATAAAAAATATGATTTATTAGAAAGATGTTGTCCAATTATAATTAAAGAATTAAAGTTAAAAGACTTTTTACCAGAAATTAGCGAAATTAAGATGGATGAGATAAGTCATTTTGAACTTAGTAATGCATTGAAAAATGGATATAATAATGTACTTAAAACTATTGATGATAATGAAAAGTTGCTTAAGAGTGAATCCTTAATGACGATAATGGATGATTTAGAAAAGAATGATATTGACTTAACAGCTGCTGAGAAGTTTTATAATGATAATGTTACTATATTTAATAAGTTAATTGTTTCTTTTCCATCTAGTATTATTGGCTTTTTCAGAAGATATAAGAAGAAAGATTTTTATAGTAATGAAAAGAGAGAAATGTTTGAAATACTAAATGATAGATAGAGGTTATTATATGAGTTTTATTGATGATATTAAGTTAAAAGCTAAGAACGATTTAAAGACTATTATTCTACCCGAATCTATGGATAAAAGAGTGCTTAAGGCGGCCGGAATTGTTGCTAGAGAAGGTATTGCTAGAGTAATAGTTGTTGGCGAGGCTAATAAAATTAAGGAATTAGATAGTAATTTTGATTTTAATTTGATTAGTGTAATTAATCCCGAAACATATGAAGATACAGATAATATTATTAATGAGTTGGTTAACTTACGTAAAGATAAAGGATTAACTTATAATGAGGCTAGAGAATTAGTTTTAAATGACTATATGTATTTTAGTTGTATGTTGGTAAAATTTGGGATTGCAGACGGTATTGTATCTGGGGCATGTCACTCTACTGCCAATACTCTAAGACCCGCTTTACAAATAATAAAAACTAAAGCTAATACACCTTTAGTTTCTACATTTTTTATAATGTGTGTTCCTGATTGTAGTTATGGAAGTAATGGAATATTTGCTTTTGCTGATTGTGGTTTAGTACAAAATCCAAATTCTTCTGAACTTGCTGAAATTGCTAAATGTACGGCAGATAGTTTTAAACTTCTTACTGGTAATGAGGCCATGGTAGCAATGATTTCTCATTCTACTAAAGGTAGTGCAAAACATATTGTCGTTACTAAAGTGGTTGAAGCTTTTAAGATTGCTAAGGATAAGTATCCAGAATACAATATTGATGGTGAATTACAGGTTGATGCTGCTATAGTTCCCGAGATTGCTAAAATAAAAGCTCCCAACAGTTTGGTAGCAGGGCATGCTAATGTATTGATATTTCCAGACTTAGATGCTGGTAATGCTGCTTATAAACTTGTACAACGTTTAGCTAAAGCTGAAGCATATGGTCCAATGTGTCAAGGAATCACTGCTCCAATTAATGATTTATCTAGGGGATGTTCTGTTGAAGATATAGTTGGTGTTGTTGCTATTACAGCTGTTCAGGCTCAGAACAATTAAATATACATTATATAATTTATAAGATTAGAGAAAAATAAAGAAAAAAGAAAAAATATTACTTTTTTCTTTATTTTTTTATTCAACTCTCCAATCCACTTCTTTAATACCCCTACTTTTTAAAAAGGCATTTGTTTTTGAAAATGGTTTACTTCCAAAAAAACCATTATAAGCTGAAAATGGGGATGGATGTGGTGACTCAATGACATAATGAATTGGGTTTGTTATTAGACTTTTTTTATTTCTGGCATATGAACCCCATAGTATAAAAACTACAGGCGTTGTCTTGGTGTTTATTATTTTTATAACATCATCTGTAAACGTTTCCCAACCATGATTTTTATGGGATGTTGGATTATGTTCTTCTACTGTTAAAACTGCATTAAGTAGTAAAACCCCCTCTTTAGCCCAAGGTTTAAGTGAGTTTAGTTCTGGAAATGGTATTTTCAAATCACTTTCTAGTTCCTTAAAAATGTTTTTTAATGATGGTGGTTTTAATACTTCGTTACTTACTGAAAAAGATAGGCCCTCTGCTTGATTAGGTCCGTGATATGGATCTTGACCTAAAATTACTACTTTGATGTCATTAAAGTCAGTATAACGAAATGCATTAAATACATCACTTTGTTTAGGATAAATTGTTTTAGTTTTATATTCTTCCTTGACAAAGTTCATTAAATTTTGAAAGTAATCTTTTTTAAACTCTTCTTTTAATAAATCATCCCAACTATTACCTATCATTTGAACCTCCTATTTATGATAACTTTCATTATTCATTATTTTATATGCTCTATATATTTGCTCTAATAATATTACTCTAAATAATTGATGAGGAAATGTCATTTTTGATACTGACAAATGTAATCTTGATTTAGCTTTTATTTCGGGACTTAGTCCATAGCTTCCACCAATTATAAAGACAATATTACTGCTTTCTAGTTGAATTCCTTCTAGTTTTTTGGAAAACTCTACTGAATTTAGTTGTTCTCCCTCTATTTCCATTGTTATTATATAGTCTTTCTCAGTTAAGTGCTTTTTTATTTTTTCACCTTCTAATTGAATTGCTTTATTAATTTCAACTAATCCTTCGTCTTTTAATTCTATTATTTCAAGATTAGTGTATTTTTGAAGACGTTTTTGATATTCTGTTATGGCATCTTTTAAATATTTCTCTTTTATTGTTCCGATAGTTATTATCTTTATCATATTACACCTCTATTATCGCGGTAGATTCATGTTGTCTAGCAACCAATATTTCAATTGATTTATCACTTAGTAATTCTTTCGTTGTATTATAAGCAAGCTCCTCGGTATTGTTCGTTTCACTTAAATGGGCTAAAACTATCATCTTTGTATTATTTCCAATTATTTTTTGAAGATATTTAGCAGTTGTTGTATTTGACAAGTGTCCTTTATCGCTGATTACTCTTTCTTTTAAGAATCTAGGATATGGTCCGTCCATTAACATTTTTTCATCATGATTGCTCTCTATAATATAGCATTCTTTTTTGAGCATTTTAGTTAAATATTTACGATTAATGTAACCCGTATCTGTTACGTATACTAGGCTTTTATTATTATTCTCGATAATATAACCAACTGATGCTGGAGCATCATGCGATGTATGAATTAGTTCTATTTTTAAATCATTAATTTTGAAATTATCTTCTATAAAAATGCAGTCATCTCTTGAAATTAGTTCTTTAAGACTATCGTACATTTTTATTGGTATATATACTTTTAATCTGGTATGTTTTACTAATGATGCTAAACCATTAGTATGGTCTTTATGGCAATGGGTAATTAATATTCCTGTAAAATCATTTAAAGAAAGGGAATCTTCTTCTAAACTCTTTTTTAAAGTTTGGTAAGAAATTCCCATATCTATTATTATCTTTGCTTCATCTGATATGATAACTGTACAGTTACCTTTTGAACCAGATGCTAAAACTTTAAACTTCATTTTAATAGTAAGCCATTGGATTTAACGCCCTACTACCTGGATAATAAGGGTATCCCCTCCAGATAGAAAAGTGTAAATGAACTCCTGTTGCCCATCCTGTTTGACCCATACCAGCAATAATTTGTCCTTTGGAAACTGTATCTCCTACCTTTACATATCTACAGCCTGGACATAAGTGTGCATACATTGTGTAATAACCATTATGGTGGTCTATTGTTATGTACTCACCATTTGTACCATATCCACCAGCAAAACTACCATATGTACGTTTTGATTCTACGACAGTACCGTCCATAGCAGCAAAAACATTTGAACCATATCCACAACCAGCTATATCAACACCATCGTGTAAGATTCCCCAACGATAACCAAATGGTGATGAAATAGATGCACATGATGCAGGCCAGCCCCATTCTCCTTTTGTTGGTAGCACTGAACCATAACCGTTGTACATTGATTTTTTACCACCTTTAATGATAATTTCATTAATGGGTTCTTTTATTACTTCTGTTCCAGCAGGTGTGATATTAGTTGTTGCTCCATTAACCTTAGTTATTATTTGGGTAACACGATTTAGGCCATTTGATCCTTTTTGTTGAATTTCAGTATATCCAAGATATTTAGAATCATCATACTTAGTTTCTGTTGTATATTTCTTTTCTTCTTGAATTACAACGTAATCTTTTTCAACAACATTAAATTGAGGCTTTAAAATACCTAACGTTACTTCTTGCCCAGCATATAATAAACTTTTGGCATTTGATATTGAAGGGTTAGAAATTAAAAATTCTTCTGTAGACATCTTATTATCAAATGCTACATCTTCAATCGTATCGCCAGCTTTTACCGTATATTTTTGTTGGTCTTCGGTTGTTCCAAACAATAAGTATTTACTTAATTCTTTTTCTTCTTGATAAATTTTTTTATCAACTGGTACTTTTTGTTTTCTAATTGTTATAGTGTTTTCTATATAAATCTTTTCAATTATCTTTCCAACATCTTCTATTTCTTTTTGGGTATCATTTACAAACGCATTGTACTCATCTTCTGGAATAAAAGATTTTACGATATTATTTACAGAATTTGAAAATACTTTTTTATCTAATATATATATTGTTTGGTTTTTACCTTTAATTGTTTTTCCAGCACTGTCTTTTGAGTCAACACCTTTTATTTTAACTGCATATCCAGAGATGGTAAATGGAGAAATATCTTTGATTTTATTATAGATTTTCTCTACTGAAGTTAAATCATCATCATAAGTTATTTCTTTAACTATATCTAGTTCAGATGGAACATATACTTTTTTTACATTGTATTTTTCTTTTATTTCGGCTTGTTTTTTATTAATATATTTTTCTAAACTATCTTTAGATTTTATTATGCCTAGTGATTTTCCTTTTAAATAAACTCTATAGACAGTATGTGTATTCTGTCTTTTAGTAGTAAAACCTGTTACTAGGAAAAGTGATAATACTAACATTACTGCTACTAAAAGGCTTAACTTTTTATATTTCACTAATTTGCCTCCTTATTCTCCTTTTCTCGTTTTAAGTTTAAAAACGTTGAAGTATTTTTTTTAAATAATAGTTCTATTGTTGTTGTCGGTCCATTACGATGTTTTCCTATTATTAATTCACTTATACTTGTATTATCTTCTGTTCTTGCTTCTTTATTATAATAATCATCTCTATATAAGAATGAAACAATATCTGCATCTTGCTCTATTGAACCAGACTCTCTTAAGTCACTCATTATTGGTCGTTTATCTTCTCTTCCTTCTACACTACGTGATAATTGAGATAAGGCTATTATTGGTACATTTAGTTCCATTGCTAAAGTCTTTAGACTACGAGAAATATCTGAAACCTCTTGTTGACGATTGGCTCCATAGTTTTTACCACCAGAAATTAACTGTAAGTAGTCAATTACGACCAAAGCTAGGCCTTTTTCACTACTTGCTAGACGACGGCATTTAGCTCTTATTTCACCAATTGTAATACCTGGAGTATCATCGATTACTAAATTGGTATTTGATAGTTGTGAAATTGCTTCATTAATTCTTTTCCAGTCATTATTCATCAAATTACCAGTACGAAGTTTAAAACCCTCTATTTGACCTAGTGATGATAAAATACGCATTGCTAATTGCTCAGCACTCATTTCTAAGTTGAATACAGCTACACTTTTATTTTGTGTCATAGCTGCATGAGTTGCTAAATTTAGAGCAAATGCAGTTTTCCCCATAGCTGGTCTTGCGGCAATGATAATGAATTCATTAGGGTGAAGTCCTGTTGTTAATTTATCTAAGTCATACCAACCTGTTGCTAGTCCAGTTATTTCATTTTTAAATTCTGATAAACGTTCTAAATCAGATTGTGTTTTCGCTAAAACTTCTTTTATTGATCTAAATTCGCTTGACTTACGTTTTTTAACGATGTTTAAAATTTTCTTTTCAGAACTATCTAGTATTTCATTGATACTTTCATCATTACGATATCCTTCAGTTGCGATTTCATTTGCTGTTTCTATTAATTTCCTTAATACAGCATTTTCCTCCACTGTTTGAATATAATAATCCACATTACTTGCAGTTGGTACAAAGTTTAATACTTCTGTTAGATATTCAACTCCACCAACTTCGTTTAATTCATTTTTTTTCTTTAAATAACTAGTTATTGTTGTTAAGTCTATTGGTGTTTTTTCTTCTTGAAGTGCAATCATTGAAGAAAATATTTTTGCATTTTTTTCGTTATAGAATGATTCTGGTAATAAGTTTTCTGTAGCTTTTTGTAGGGCGTATTTTGATAAAAAACATGCTCCTAATACAGATTCTTCAGCTTCTAAGTTGTTGGGCATAACTTTATTAACCATATATTTTTCCTCACTTTACTAAATGAACTTTTATTGTTCCTGTTATTCCAGCGTATAATGTAATGTCTACATTATGAAAACCAAGACTAGATATTTGTTTACTGTTATCTATTTGATTTTTTTCTATTTTGAAGCCTTGAGCTTGTAGTTCATCTTTTATTTGTTTTTGACTTATACTACCAAATACTTTGTCACCCTCACCAGTTTTTACTTTAAATTCCAAAACTACTTTTTCTAGTTTTTGTTTTAGTTCTTCTGCTTTTTGTTTGTTGCTTTTATCTTCTTCTGCCTTTTTTGCTTTTTCATGTTCTAATTTTGATAAATTTTCTTTTGTTTTAACTACGGCATAACCGTTTTTTATAAGAAAATTTTGGGCGTAACCATCTTTTACATTTTTTATTTGTCCCTTTTTACCTTGGTTTTTTAAGTCTTTTATAAAAATTACTTCCATTTTATTCACCCTCCTGAACTTCTATTTCTTTTTTTAGCATTTGCTCTACTTTGCCAATTGTTGTTTTTTCAAATTTTGCAGCACCATTGTAGGTATCTCCGCCTCCACCTAGTTTTTCTAAAATTTTACTTATGTTGTAGTTTCCTAGACTTCTAGCGCTTATTCCTACTGTGTCTTTACCAATTTTACCTATTACAAAAGATGCTTCTATATTATTGAAAAATAGTAATGTATCAGCAACTTTAGCTAAGTCTTCACGTCTATATATTGTATATGGCGTTGCTTTTGTAAAGGCTATTCTATGATTTATCGTTTCAATATCTGCTAATAATTTTTGACGCTCTGTATATTCCATTATATCTTGTTTTAGTAAATATTGAACTTTTTTAGCACTAGCCCCCAAACTTGTTAGATAATATGCTGCATAGAATGTTTCAGCTGTTGTTTTTAAAGTAAAGTTGTTAGTGTCTAGAACTATTCCCGAAAGTAGAACAGTTGCATAGTATGGTTCTAATTCTACATCATAAAATTCTATTAGTTGAGTAATCATTTCGCAGGAACTAGATACTTCATTATCAATTATTGTAACGGCATTTTTTATCGTTGATTTTGATATATCGTGATGATCGATGACTACTTTTCTTTCAATTTTCTTTAGTAAGTCTTTGCTTTGTACTAATTCATCTTTATTGGTATCTAATATTATTAATAAGTTCTTTTGAGCATTTGGATGTAGGTATCTAGCAATATCTTCGCTTCTGATAATTTTGATACATCCTTCTAGTTCTCTTAGTACTTTTTCTACGCCAAGTTCATGATTTTTATCATCTATTATTATATAACAATCTTTTTTCTTTTGACCTAAGATTGTACTTAGTCCTATGCAGCTACCTAAAGCATCTAGATCTAAGTCTTTATGGGCCATCAAAAAAATATTTTTACTTTTACGAATACTTCTATTTAGTTCTCGCCTTTTATCAATAATTCCCATATAGCCTCCTATCGAATTTCAAATATATTATATAATAATTCGGACTATTTGTCTAATAAAAAAGCATACCATTGCTGGTACACTCTTATCTTGTATAAGGCATTAATGCAATTGCACGTGCTCTTTTTACTTGTTTTGCTATATATCTTTGATGTAAGGCACAGTTTCCTGTTACACGTCTTGGTACAATTTTACCTTTTTCATTTGTATATCTTCTCAAAGTTTCTGGATCTTTATAATCAACTACTGCATTTTTTGTGCACATCATACAAACTTTTTTCTTTCTACGATTAAATTCTGCCATTGTTTATCCTCCTTTTTAGAATGGTAATTCATCATCACTAATTTCAATACTTGAACCAAAGTCAGCAAATGGATTACTGTCTACATCTGTTCCTTTAGGTTCTTTAGCTCCACCAAAATCATATGGAGTTGGACCATTATCTTGTGATGGTGTATTATTTACGTTATTTGAGGAAGATTTTGATCCTAAGAATTCTACATTATCAGCAATTACCTCTGTAACATATCTTTTTTGACCATTGTTATCATCGTAACTTCTTACTTGAATACGACCCTCTATTGCAGCTTGACTACCTTGTGTTAAATAGTTTTTAACATTTTCAGCTTGTTTTCTCCATACTACAACAGGAATAAAGTCAGCTTCTCTTTCGCCAGATTGACTAGTGAAAGGTCTATTAACAGCTAAAGAGAATGTTGCTACTGGAGTATTATTACCTGTATATCTTAATTCAGGATCTCTTGCTAATCTTCCTATTAAAAATACTTTATTCATATTTTCTTACCTCTTTCTATTAGTCTTCTACTTTTACAACTAAATGACGAAGTAGGCTTTCATTGATTCTAGCTACACGCTCAAATTCTTTTGTAGCTTTGCTTTCAGCTTCAACTACGAATAGATAATAGTATCCAGTCTTAAACTTATTTATTTCATAAGCTAATTCTTTTTGTCCTAATGATTTTTCTTCTAAAAACTTAGCACCATTATCAGCTAAAACCTTTTTCATATCATCAGCAGTCTTTTTGATTTCTGCTTCCTCCATGTCAGGTCTTACGATAAACATAACTTCATATTTATTCATTGTTTGCACCTCCTTTTGGACTATTCGGCTGTAATTATAGCATTACAGCAAGGAGTATTTTAAATACTCGGTTGTATTATAACAAAGTTATTTTTTTTTGTCTATAATTTTACCTTAATATCTTATAAAATTTAGATATATTATAGTACTTTTTATAGTTGT
>ERZ1023658.107-NODE-107-length-33803-cov-15.346332_pt1 | contig 33803 bp, 13 predicted proteins | sample MGYA00380339_ERZ1023658 | MGnify/ENA primary metagenome ERZ1023658 (study PRJEB33179, sample SAMN07448981) | human gut metagenome | biome: Human-gut; feature: Human associated habitat; material: Faeces | host: Homo sapiens | place: India: Bhopal | collected... | reverse complement strand
AAGATTTTGTATCTTTGCATCAAGATTTTTATTTTATAATATTATGAAAGTTAAAGAAATTATATACATTATATTAGATAGAATAAAAGGTACTTCAGATGATTTCAGTTATACTGAGGAACATGTATTATTCTTAATCAATAAATACAGAAGTTATATGTTGAAACAGGCATATAAAGATGTAAAGAAAGAAATTCCATATAGTAATTATCAGACTATATGTTTAGACTTAGAAACAGAGAATAAAGGTTTATGTCAAGGTATTATTCTTAGAAGTAAACAAGAAATACCTAACATTATTAATATTAGTAAACCTATCTTACATACAGAATATGAGAATACTAAAATTGTCTTTACTAACAGAGACAGATTTAGATTTGTTGGTAGCAATAAATTCCTGAGAAATATTCTGTACTCCTGTATAGGAGAAAATAATAAGCTATTAATGAAATCAAATAATCCTCAATACCTTCATTTAAAGAGTATTAAGTTAGAAGGAGTATTTGAAGACTTTGAAAAAGCTTTTGAATTATCTTGTAATAGTAATAAGCAGTGTGATATATTAGATGCTGATTTTCCATTTGAAGATAGTTTAGTACCTCAGATGTGTGATAGTATTTATAATGTATTAACTAATAGTATCTATAGACCTAAAGATGATAATAATGATGCTAATGATACATTAGCTAACTTAGCTAATTATCTTAGAAATAATATGAAATCAGACTTTCAAAAACAGATAGATGGATAATTTTAGGAGAAAAATATTGAAAGTAGATGATGGAGGACATCTACATAAAATAAGAAATAGTATAGGTATATATGATATTTATAAAATGCTTAGAAAGAATAAATGGTTGAATATAGGAAGACCATTAACTGAGCATGAATTCTATACTAATATAAGACAAGTTAATAATTATATTGCAGATAATATTAAGAAAGGTAATACTATAGAACTACCTAGTTTTATGGGTACTTTTGAGACTATTAAATATAAGTCAAGTATTAAATTTGAGAATGGTAAACTGAAAACTAATTTACCTATAGATTGGAATAGAACCTTAGAATTATGGGAGAATGATAAAGAAGCTTTTAGAGATAAAACTGTATTAAGATATGAGTTAGATTATATCTATAAATTAAAGTATAATCCATATAAAGCTAAATTTAATAATAAGACTATATTTCAGTTTAAATTTATAAGGGATATTAAGCAAGGTATATCAAAAGAAATACAGAAAGGTAATATTGATGCAATACTAAAATATAAATAATATGGTAAATGAAATAAATTATATAAGTATAAATGAGTTAGCTTCAAGAGTATTAGACAACACTTTACTTAGTGATGTTAATATTGAACAGATTATTAGACATGTATTAGATTTTATGGCTAAATTTGGAGTTAATAACATATATCAAGATAGAGAGACTATTCTTACTGTACAGGAGTATAGAGCTTTACTTCCTTGTGATTTAATTAGAATAATGCAGTTAAAAGACTGTAAAAGTGGTTTATGCTTTAGGCAAATGACATCTAGTTATATTCCAACAGATAATGATAGAGACTATGAATTAACCTTCAAGACACAAGGCAGAGTATTATATACTTCTATTAAGGAATGTGAAGTTAGATTAGCTTATAAAGCTATACCTGTAGATGATGATGGGTTTCCATTACTTATAGATAATCCTCTTTATCTTAAAACCTTAGAGTTATATATTAAGAAAGAAGTATATGGAGATTTATTTGCACAAGGTAAATTAAATCAAAATGTACTTACTCATATTGAACAACAATATGCTTGGAATGTAGGACAATTACAAAGTGAATTTAATACTCCTAGTGTTCAGGAAATGGAGTCTATTAAGAATATGTGGACCTCATTATTACAATATAATAATCATTTTGTAAGAGACTTTAAATATGGAAATTCTAATCATAATAAAATAGTTTAATTATGCAGAAGAAATATTTTAATTTTCAACCTAAAGGTATGAATACTAATATGTCTTTTAAATTTCAATCTAATGAATATGCAACTTATATGAAAAACATTAGATTGACAGAAGATGATAATGGTATTCTATCTTTACAATTTGAAAAAGGAAATAAGATATTAAATACAGGTATATCAGGTTGTGTAATAGGTACTTGTGTATTAAGTAAATATTTAGTATTATTTACTCAAAAAACTGAAGCTCATAGAAGACCTGATGGAAGTATTGTTTCTTATAACATTGATAGTATTTATAGATTAGAGATAGTTGATAATGAATTAATTACTACACAACTATTTGAAGGTAAGCTTAATTTTGATACAAAATATCCTATAGAAACATTAGGAGTATATGAAAATGAAAATATACAGAAAGTGTATTTTATAGATGGTAAAAATCAAGCTAGAGTAATAAATATATTAGAAGATTATACTGCTAAATATGAGGGTATTATAGAGTACAAAGCTACAGCTTTTGATTTTATACCAGAGTTACAACTTAATGAATCTATTTCTATAAAAAAAATTATAGGTACTGGAGAATTTCCTCAAGGTACCATTCAATATGTATTTTCTTATTATAATAAAAATGGCAGACAATCAAATTTATTCTATCAATCTCCACTACAATATTTATCTTATGCATCAGGTGTATCTCCTGAAGATAAAGTAAATTGTAGTTTTAAATTAAAAATATATAACCCTGATAAGCAATTTGATTATCTTAGAATTTACTCTATTATAAGAACCTCTCAAGATGCTATTCCTACTGTAAAGAGAGTAATAGATTTAGCTATTTCAAATACTAGTAAAAATAAAACTAGTTTAGCTAAAGGTATTACTCTTAATACAGGTAGTAATTTAGATGATTTTGGCAAAACTATGAAGGTCAATAATATTGCAAAGTTTGAGCAAATTGATAATTATAATAATGGTCTTTATGTTCAAGGAGCTGCTTGCTATGGTAAATATCTTTTTCAGGCTTATATTGGTGGTAAACTTATTGATATTATTGATTTAGAAACTAACCAAAAACAAGCTTTACTTACTATTAATATAGATGTTAACACACAAGCATATCATGGTAATGTATTATCTTTTGGTAAAGATATTGCTCCTGATAGTAATTTTCCTTACTTGTATTACTCTTGTGAAAATAACAGTAAGCCTCAAATATTAGTAATAAAGATAACTAGTTCTAATGCAGATAGTAATCAATGGACTGGGGAATTAGTACAGACAATATATTTACCAGAATGTAATGGTGGAAATTCTCAGAATGGAAGTACAGATATATCCACAACTTTTAAACATTATTATCAGAATGGTTGTATAGATGCAGAGAATAATTGTATTTGGGTATCTGGATATACTATGGAAAGTTTTAATAATAATATAGGTGCTTATGATAATAATAAACTTATTTATAAGAAGTATGAATTACCTTCTGTTTCTGAAAAGGAAGTTTATCTTTCTTATAATAATGTTCTAGATTCTTTTAGCTTACCTTTTAAAAAAGGTACTCAGGGTATGGTTATCAGAAATAATAAATTATATCAATGTTTTGGATATGACAATAAAGATGTATATGATGAATTTTTAGATTGCATTGACCTAAGTACTAAGCAGATATTCCATAGCTATCAATTTCCTAAAACACAATTAGCAGGTTTAGGTGAAGAGTTAGAAAGTCCTTATATCTATAAGAATAATCTGTATTTATCAGCAACCGTTAATAGTTGGAGATATTATACCTTATGGAATATATCATTTAATGGTGGAGGTGGTACAACTGTAAAACCTTCTGAACCACCTATTCCAGAAGAAGAAGCAGATATATCATTTATAGATAATGGTTCTATAGGAGATATTATAGACCCTACAGAGTTACTATATTTAGGAGGTAATACTATATGCCCTAATACTTTTGAACAGAAAGATGGTACTTTATTCTTAGGTAATTATGAAGTAAAGGATAATGATTTAACTAAGGAACAAGTAACTAATTTAGCAGCTTTATTACATGATAAAATATCTTTTAAAGATACTTCAACATCTATAAATACTAGTATAGATTATTATAACTATGAAGGATTATTATTATCTAATGATGTAGCAGGGTTTAAATATTTAGAATATTATGGTATAGCTATTCAATTTCAGAATATAAATGGCAGATTTAGTTCTCCTATATATTTAGGTTCTATTAGAAACTATATACCTTCAAAAATAATACAGAATGGTACAAGTATAAAATCTAAAAGAGCTATAATAACATGTAATTTTGCTACCGGAGAAATATCAAAAATAATAGATTTAAATATATGGAAGAAGGCTAGATTATTAATGGTTAAGTCAGATAATTCATTAAGAACCATTCAATGTCAGGGTATAGTATCTCCTACAGTATTTAATTATTCAGATAGATATAATAATGCTGCCTTTGCAATGGCTGATTGGAAAATGTCACCTATAGGTCATAATTGTAAACCTTTAATTTCAAATGCTTATACAGATTGTGAGATACAAAATATAAGTTTTAGTAGAAGTCCTTTTTCAAACTCTTATGCAGGAAATGTAAGAGATTTAACATTAAAATACTGGTATATACCAACAGCTTCTTATCAACCTGAATGTTATTATGCTGCAATGTATGATAGTGGTAAATTAGCTAAAAGTTTTGCTAGAGAAGTTCCACAGTCTTATAGTAGGACATTAGAAATGATAAATGAAGCTTACCCAGATTTGACAAAGGATATCTTAAAAACAGCAATATCTGCTGAGGAATGGAGAAAATATAATCAAGATAATTTAGGTTCACATGTATTTAATAATATAGGTAATCCATTGTATAAGGATTATTTGGATAATTTCTCAGAATGTTTTGCTAGAGATGAATCAATAGTTACATTTAATTCACCAGATATTGAAGAACAGGCAAACAACATAAATGTAAATAACACGAAATTCAGAATAATAGGAGTACTTGAATCAAAACCATTATTTGCAAATTTTTTAGTACAAGGTGAGAATCTTAATGACCCATCCTTGGGAGAAATAAAAATTAAGCAGTTTGATGAATTATATTCATCATTGTTATGGAGAGATATGGATTCCAGTTGGGATAATTTAGGTAGTTATGATGTTAATAAAGATTGGTTATTTGCTACTTATTTATGGCATAGAGAAACTACTTTCTCAGATAATGGTATAGAAAAGAAGAATAGTGATGGCAATTCTAGAAAGGTATGGTCAAAACCACTGAAAAAAATTATTTCAAATACTAGAATTTGTAATACTTTATATTTAAAAGATGCAATTAACTATTTATCAGAAATTGAAGAAGATAAAAAATTTAATTATTATGATATAAACTTGAATGAATGTAAAGTTATAACCACTAATAATGATTCTTTATATACAATGAAGAGTAATCAGGATAGTTTTTATGGTAAAGAAAAATTAACTTACTATAGTGATGTAAACAAGTTATTTCCTACACATATAGAATATAATATAAGAGGAGTATCATATACTGGAGGTAATTTACTTAATTATATAGAAACTGATTCTTATTCTAATGTTAAGGTAGATAATAAAATAGTAACATCAAAAGACCCTATAAGAATAAAGTATAAAGAAACACCACATGCAATACTTAATTTTGCTACAGATAATAATCAAGTAGTAACTTTACCTAAACCCTTTGAAACTATATCTATAACACCTCAAGCTAAGCATTTTGTATTTTGGAATGCAGTTAATAGAGGAAGTGATACTTTAAATCAAAGAAGTTATTATAAAGATTCTTATTTATTTAAAGATTGGATGGATAAAAATTCTAGTACTTTTGCTACTACACAGAATCCTTATACAGGAGATAATATTAAAAGGTTTTTAAATAGTGAATATTCAGATATAAATGTTAATAAACATGATTATTACTATCTAGCAGAGTTATATACTACAAATGATTCTCCATATGAAACTTATACAGGTAATAAAGATATTATCTCTCAATATTCTTTTATTTCTATAGGAGAACCTATAGACCTTGAAGAAAATGTAACATTAACAGGTAAGTATGGAGATACTTATTATCAAAGATGGGATTGTTTAAAAACATTCCCTTATAGTACTGATGATAAGAATCAATATATAGATATTACTTCTTTCTTTGTAGAATCTAGAATAAATCTTGATGGTAGATATGATAAACAAAGAGGATTAAAATATAACCTTGGAGTACTTAATACTAACTTTAATCTTATAAATAAGTCTTATACACAAAGAAATAATTTCTTTAATTATAGACAAATAGAAGATGAAGGAGTTAATAAATTCCCTAATCAAATAACTATATCTAAAACTAAAGTATTAGGAGAAGATATAGATTCATGGACTAATATTACATTAGCAAATGTATTTGATTTAGATGGAGATAAAGGTAAACTTAATGCAATAAGAAAGATTAATAATGACCTTTATTGTTTTCAGGATAGTGGTGTATCAAGATTACTTTATAACTCTAGAGTTCAAGTTAATACATCTGATGGAGTACCTATTGAAATAGCTAATAATTCTAAGTTACAGGATAAGCAGTATTTATCTGATTCTATAGGATGTCAAAATAAGTGGGCTATTAAATCTACTCCTTCAGGTATTTATTTCGTAGATACTTATAATGGAGAACTTTATAGAATAAATGATAAAGGTATTACTCCTATATCTCAAAATAAGTTTAAAAATTACTTTACTAAATTAAGTCCTAATGTTTGGTCTCCTTCATTATGGAATTATAATAATGCTAAGGATTTTGTAGATTCTATTAAGCTTGAGTATGATAGTACTACAAGTGATTTATACATAATAAATAAAGATACTGCTTTAGCTTATAATGAATTATTAGGAGAGTTTACTTCTTTTTATGATTATGGTTCTATTTTATATTGGATAAACTTAGAAGATAAAAGTTTACAAATATATAATGATGGAATGTATGAAGCTTATAAAGGAGATTATGGTACTTTTAAAGGTAAAAGAAATAGTTCTGCTGTTATAGAATTTATAGCTAATGGTGACTTTGACTCTGATAAAATATTTGAAACAGTAGAATTTACTACAAATGATATTGCTAAGATTAATAATTGGAAAGCAGATTATTATCCATTTGATACTCTAGAAGTAAGTAATGAATATCAGAGAGGTAAGAATGAAGCTTCTTCTACTAATGTAAAAAAGAAGTTTAGAACTTGGAGATGGCAGATACCTAGAAATAGTAAAAAGAGTGAAGATGGTATTATAACTAATAGAGATAGGATTAGAAATATGTGGGCTAAAATAAGACTCAGTAAAAATTACAATTCTCCTTTATCTATTTATGATATTAATGTAGCTTACTATAGTTAAATTATAGCAGGATATTAAGTATTTACTTAGTATTCTGCTATTTTTTATTAATTTTATTTGTAGTATTAAATAATTTGTGTATCTTTGCAAAATAAAATAATTAACTATGAGAAAGAAAGATAAGTTATATACAATAAAACAACCTATTAATTTATATCCTGATGGAGGTGATATAGAAAAGAATACTACTTTACTAGATTCTTTAACTAATGGCAATGGTCTTAGTTTAAAGAATACCTTTAGTGGTCAAAACTTAATAGATATAGCTAAAGGTGGTATAGGAGCTTTAGGCTCTGTAGTAGGACAAGTAGGTGGAAATCTTATTGGTGGAGGTTTATCCTCTGGAGCAGGTAATACTATTGGTAGTATTGGTAGTACAGTTGGTAGTGCAATATCTTCTGTTAACCCTTTGCTTGGTGGTATAGTATCTGTAGGCTCTGGACTAATAGGAGGCTTAACAAATAGAATGTTTGGCTCTAAGTTAAATCAAGAGAATATTAATCAAGTAAAAGGTAATATATCTTCTACTGCTAATACATCTTTTGGTGGTAGTGCTGATGACTTAATGAGTCAATTATCTGGTACTTCTATGTTAGGAAATATTAATAGAAGTGATATAGGTAAAGATGGTTGGTTTAGTCATAAAGCTAAGAATCTTACTAATAAATTAAGAGCACAGGCAGAAGCAGCTAATACTAGATTATATAATAATTTTAACCAAGCTGCTGATGTTACTAATGAAAATCAATTTCTTCAGAGTATGTATAATGTAGGAGCATTTGGTGGTCCTTTATTTAAAGAAGGTGGAATTATGATTAAAAAAGAAAATAGAGGTAAATTTACTGAAAGTGCAAATAGAGCTAATATGGGTGTACAAGAGTATGCTAGGCATATATTAGCTAATAAGGAAGATTATTCTCCAACATTAATTAAGAGAGCTAATTTTGCTAGGAATGCAGCTAAATGGAATGCTTTTGGTGGAGATTTAAATACTTATGGTGGTACTTATAATGGTGGTCTGGAATATATAGATAATGGTGGTACACATGAGCAGAATCCTTTTAATGGTGTACCTATGGGCACTGACAGAAATGGTACTCCTAATTTAGTAGAAGAAGGAGAAACTATATGGAATGATTATGTATTCAGTAATAGACTTAAAGTACCTGAAACATTAACAGATAAATATAAATTAAGTAAAGATATAACCTTTGCAGAAGCTAGTAAGAAATTAGGTAAGGAAATAGAAGAAACTCCTAATGACCCTATTAGTAAAAGAACATTTAATTCCTTTATGCAGGATTTACAACAATCACAGGAAGAAGTTAAAGCTAAGAAAGAATTAGCTAAAGCTAAGAGACAATTTAATAAGTTAAGTCCACAAGAACAATTAGGAATACTTAATGGTACTCCTGTACAAGGAGATAACACTATGTTATCTAATCCTAATGAAATGGTTTCTAATGAACCTCAACAATTTGATGATGGTGGTTGGATGTTTGATAATATGTGGGAAGGGGCACCTGAATATCAGAATAGTTATTTAAAAGGTAATATTCCTTATTATCAAGGTAAAGTAAGTAGCAAGGGTTATAGTGTTAAAGACATAGAAGGTACTGATAACTATAAGAACTTTACCAAGTATGCCTTAACATTACCTGATAGTCATAATTATTGGCAGACATTAAGTAATAAAACAGGTAAAGATGTTACTTATTTGAAGAATAATTATGAGAGACTTAGAAATGATGGTAAATTAGGTTGGGTACATAGAACTCCTAAGTTTAATAATATTAGTACTCAAGTTGATACTCCATTTACTATATACCAACCTTTAGATGCACTTGGCAATCAGAAACCATTTAATATGTTATCACCTTATGGTATGGGATATAGTGCAAATGATATAGTACCTTTTAGTGATAGAATAGATGCTAATGGTAATACTGTTATAGATTTAAAGAATAAAGAATTTATATCAACAGATACTAAAAAGAAAACTAATAATAAAGAAGATAATGGCTTATTACCTACTTGGATGAGATATGCTCCTATTGTAGGTTCTGCTATAGGAGCAGCAAGTTCTTTATTGAGTAAACCTGATGAAAGTAGTGCTGATGCAATATTAACTGCTGCAAGAGAAGCTGGTCAATATACACCAATATCATTTAATCCTATTGGAGATTATATAACTTATAATCCATTTGATAGAGACTACTATATTAATAAGTTAAATGCTGAAAGTGGTGCAACTAGAAGAGCAATAATTAACCAGTCTAGTGGTAATAGAGGCAATGCTATGGCAGGTATATTAGCAGCAGATTATAATGCTCAGAATCAATTAGGAGCATTAGCTAGACAAGCAGAAGAATATAACTTAGCACAAAGACAGAAAGTAGCAGAGTTTAATAGAGGTACTAATATGTTTAATACTGAAGGTATGTTTAAAGCTGATACTGCTAATCAAGCTGCTAAGATGCAAGCTAGAAGTACTTTATTACAAGGTACTATGCAGGCAGAAAGACTTAGACAAGCTGCTAGACAACAACTTGCAGCAGAGAGAAGTGCTAATCTTACTAACCTGTTTAATAATATTGGTAATATTGGTAGAGAGAATATGAACTTTAATATATTAAATACTAGTGCTGCATTCCCTTGGGCTATGACAAATAAGGGAGAATCTAAGTATAAATCAAGAAAGAGAGGTAATAATGGCTAATTATAGTTTAACAGTTAATTCTACATTTAATCCATACTCCTTACAGGAGCTACTTCCTATATATCAAGCTAATGCTCAAGCACAATATCAAGCAGAAGAAGCTTTCTCACAATTACAAATGAAAGCAGACCAATGGGAAAGGTTAGCTAATAATGCACAAGATGCTGATGTTTATAGTAAGTATAAATCATATTCAAATCAATTAAAGGAAGCTGCTAATGATGTACTTAATAATGGTATTAATGCTGCTAGTAGAAGAAACTTAATGAATATGAGAGCACAATATGCTAGTAACATAATACCTATTGAAGAAGCTTATAATAAGAGACAACAACAAGCTCAAGTATTATGGCAAGCTAGATTGCAGGACCCTACATTAATTGCTCAAGACCCTAGTGAATTAGGTCTTAGTTATTATATGAAGAATCCTACTTATACTCCACAAAGTTATAGTGGTAAGTTATTAACTGCACAATCAGCACAAGCTGCACAGAATTTAGCTAAGACTTTAAGTAGCTATGGCAAGGGAGAACCTATTGATAGTTATACTAATACATTTATACAGAAACATGGTTTAACTAGAAATGATATACAAAAGTATCTTAATGGAGAAACTACTGCTACTAATAAAGTATTAGGTGCTATTTATCAACAGGTTTATGACTCCAGTCAAATAGGTAACTGGGCTAATGAAAATCAAAGAAGACAGGCAGCTAACTTTATTAAACAAGGTATGTGGTCTGCTATAGGTCAAGATACTGTTCAAGCTATGGAGAACTTTGAAGCTAGAGAGAATTATAAGTTCAAACAACAATTAGATTTATTACAGGCTCAGCAGCAACAAACAAATGATAATTTACCTATAAATCCTACACCTATTTATACACCAGAAGAACAGAAAGAAGCTGATGAAATGAAAGAGAAATATAAGCAGTATTTCTATACTAAGAATGGTAGAACTTATTTAAGTCAGAAAGGTAGAGAGCAATATTTTAAGGAACAAGAATTACTTACAAAAATAGATAGAGGAGAGAAAATTACTGATAAGGAATTAAATGAATGGAAAAATTCTGAAATAGGTAAGAAAATTATAAATTCTAAAATACCTCAAAGTAGATTCTCTAAAAAAGTAGATTTCTCTAAAGATTCTCTAGTTGTTTTTCTTAAGGAATTAAAAAATGAATTAAACAAAAATAGAGGCTTTAAAACATTCTTAGATTCATTAGGAGCACAAAAATACTTAGGTAAAGGACATAATTGGCAACCTGGAAATGTAGGTAACTTATGGAGTAAATACATAAGTACTGGAGTTAAAGGTGATGCTAAGAGATTTATGGAGTACAATTACGCTCTTAATGAAGACCAACAAAAGGCTTATAAAAATGCTATTATAACTGCTAACTTAGGTAATGATAAAGTATATGAATCTACATTTAATAGAAAGACTCAAAAATTTGAGAGAGGTAAATCAATAGATTTATCAGATTTTGCTACTGATGAAAATAAATATACTATTACTGATATTAGAATGAGTACATTTGGTAATACAGCTATTGTTCAAGATAAAAAGAATGGTAAAGTTTATAGAATAGCATTACCTAGTGGTATTAATTATGTAAATGAAAGACAAAGGGATGCTGCTTTACAAGCTGCTAAACAAGCATCAGAAATAGTTTATACTAAAAAATTACCTAATGGAAAGGCTGCTACTCAAACAGAGATAGCACAAGCTGAACAAGATTATAAAAATGCAATTAATTATGCTTATTTATATCAGTCACAGTTAGGTATTCAAAATACAACAAAAACACAGGAATATAGTCCTCAAGGTTACTAATTAAATATTAATTAATATGGTAAAATTTAAACAGCAAAAGCCAGCAGATATAACAAAGACTGGATTACAGAATTGGAGACAATTACAACAACAGAATGCTATGAATCAAGCTGGTGTAAGTGATGATTATAATAATTGGAGAAATCAAGCTTTTGCCTTTAGAGGTAACAGTTTATATAATGCTAGAGAGGCTGCACCACAAGTAGTGCAGTCTCCTCTCTATAATACTAATACTAAACTAGGGGAATCAATGTTTGATGAAGATGTTTATTCTCCTGAACAGTTTCAAAATGCATCAGATGTAAGAGCTGAAAATCAACCTTGGTATGCCCAATTAGGGGCTGGTATTGCTAAAGGTGCAGTACTCGCAGGTACTACTTTTCTTAATGGTACTATGGGTTTATTATATGGTGGTGCTAAAGCTATAGAAGATGGAGATGTAAGTAAATTATGGGATAATGATTTCTCAAAAGCTATGCAATCTATAAATGATTGGTCTGAGAGAGAAATACCTAATTATTATACTTCACAAGAACAGGATGCTAGTATATGGGATAAATTATTTACAGCTAACTTCTGGGGAGATAGTTTTATTAAGAACTTAGGATTTACTGTAGGTGCATTCTATAGTGGTGGTTTAGAAGCAGGAGCTATAAGAGGCTTAGGTAGATTAGCTATGGCTGGAGCAAAGAATTTAGGTGCTACTATAAGTACTATAAAGAATATTGCTCAGACTACACAAGCTACTGCTTCAATTTTAGGTTCCTTTACCAGTGCTGTTAATGAAGGTAGAATAGAAGCCTTAAATAATAGTAGAGAATATTATAAAGCAGTGTCATCTGACTTACTTAATCAGCATAATGAAAGATTAAAATCCATACAAGATAATTATTATGGTACTGAAATGTATAATAATCTTGTAGCACAGGAAAATGATAATTATAATAAAGCTATGACTAAATTATCTGAGGATAGAGTTCATATGGGTAATGTGGATTTAGCTTTAAATATTCCTATACTTACTATATCAAACTTAATACAGTTTGGTAAAATGTATGGTAGAGGATTTAAAACGGCAAGAAGAGCACAACAGATAGAAGAAAATATTGGGGGTAGAGGAATAACAGGTACTTTAGGTAAATATGCACCTAAGACTACTAAGAGTGAAATATATACTGCTGCATTAAAAAATCCTATATCAGAAGGTATGGAAGAAGTTAATCAGCAGTTAGCAAGTAATATATCTGCTGATTATTATAAGACTGATGTAGATAACTATTATAAAGCACTTACTGACCCTAATAATAGACAGGAAGCTAATTCTTGGTTAAAAGCTTCTATGCAAGCTTTTACTGAAACTATGGGAGACCAATCTACTTGGGAACAATTCTTAGTAGGGGCTATGACAGGTGCTATGGGTATGCCTAGATTTAGGTCATTTACTAAAGAAGGTAAATTTCAAAGTCCTATTACTATTGAAGGTGGTATTGTAGGAGAATATAGAGATGTTACTCAGAGAATTGCTAGAGAACAAGCTATAGCAGATAAACTTAATGAAAGAGTAAATTCACCTGAATTTAAAGCTTATTATGATGGTTATGTAAGACATCAAGGTTTTCAGAAAGCAATGAATAATGCTACACAGAATAATGATGAATTTGAATTTAAGAATGCAGAGAATTCACAATTAATATCAGATATAACTATGTTTGATAGTGTAGGTAAACTTGATGATTTAGTTGAAATGATTAATCAAGGTTTAGGTGATACTTCCAATGAAAACATAGAATCTATTATTAAAAATACAGGTAGACAAGTATCTAAGGATGAACAGGTAAATCAACTTACAGAACAGTTAAATGCTAATCAACAGGCACAAGCAAACACTAATGATGCTAGTGAACTTGTTAGATTAAAGCAGGAAGAAGTAGATATTCAGCATAAGATAAATACTGCAAAAGATTATTATATAAGTCCTTATACTGATGAGAATGGTAATAAGTTATCTGATGAAGAAATAACCAATCAGATGAATAAAGCTAAGACTGAATTCTTAGATAAGATTAATGAATATAAACAGACTAAGAATGATTTGATTGAAGCTTCAAATAATACATTAAGTGATGAACAGTTAAATGAACTTATTTATTTAAAGAGTAGTCTTAATGACTGGAAAGAAAGAGGTTCTTCTATCAGAGATAACAATAAGGATACTATATCAAAGATTATTAAGCAGCTTACTGATGTAAGAACTGTACTTAATGATAATAATACTAAACTTACATCTGAGAAAGATGCTAAGGAATATAATAGTAATAAGAGAAAGCTTAATGATATAGAAAATACTATAAAAGTATTAGAGTTATTCAATAATAGTGAAAATCCAGATTTACTTATATCAGATAAAAGTCTTAATGTAAAATCCCTTAAAAATATAGCAAAGAATTCTTTAGGTATTGATGCTGATGAATATAATAGATTTGATAAAGATTTAAATGACTTAATTAAAATAGGTAAAGCAAGAAAGTCATATAAGGAAAAACTTATTGAATATATGCTTAATCCTGGTAAAATAGATGAAGCCCATGCTAATGTAGATAATCAGAATCAAAGAAAACAGAAAGACTTAGATGTAAGAAGAATACTTGATAAAGTTAACAATGCTACTACTTATAAAGATATTGATGATATATTTAAAGAAGAGAATATTGAAGATGCAAGTATATTAACTAATAATAATACTGAATTAGGTAGTACTTATGCTAAGTCTAAAAGCTTTATGAATAGTGTTAATAATGCTATTGATAAACTTGATATTGATGATGAAGACAAAGCACAATTAAAGACTTATGCACAAGAGAAATATAATAATAGTACTTCTTATGAAGAGTTAACTAATCCTGATTATCAGATAACAGATAATGAAGATTTATTAACTAATGATTATTATACTCAGCAACTGAATAATGCTATGGTTTCTGCTATTAAAGATATGTCTGATAAACAGTCTATTCCAGATGATAAGGAAGTAGAACATTCAAAGTTTACTATTGATACTAATGGTGAGAAGACTGGTGCTGATGATAATTCTACTGCTCCTGTACAGGAGAAACAGGATATATTATCACCATTAAGAACTGCAACAGAAAATATTAATAGACCTGATGCAAAGAATTTCTGGGATAAAACTAATAAGATTATAGATAATTATAATAGTAATAAAGCTACATATGAAGAAGTTAGAAAAGCTATTGAAGATTTATATAACTTATATGCTAAGGAAGTAGATGCTAAGACTAGAGATTCTCTTTATGAAGAAGTAAATAAAGTACTTAATAGCATTCAACCAGATAGACCAGTATTAACTGAGAGACAAGAAGATACTAATAACTTAACTGAGTTAAAAACTGATGTAGAAAATGTAGAGAAGTCAGCAGAAAAGTATTATTATAAACCTGCTATTTCTGAGTATGCAGCTAATACTTTTACCAATTTTGATATAGCTAATCCTAATTATAAGGATATTTATCAGTATTTAGTTAGTAAAGGTGCATTTGATTATGTTAATAAGGGTAACTTAAAAGTAGGAGATGAACTTACTTTAAAGCATGAGAAGATAGGTGATTATGATGAAGTAGTAATGTATCATAATGACCAAGTGGTAGGTATATTACCATCTACAGCTACAGCTATAAAAGGTAATTATGTAGGTCTTAAAAATGTTAGAGAAAGAGTAATAAAAGGAGAAGAAATAAAACTTAATGTCTCTAAGATTATGTTGGGTCAGTTTAAATATACTGAAGACCAGACAAGACCTATTAAAGACCTTATGAATGGTGCTCCTATACAGTTAGGTGTAGTTAGCAACAGGGAGTTAATAACCAATAAGGATTTAACTACTGAGAAACCTTATAATAGAAGTCAGGCTGATGGTAAAGTATATTTATTATTAAAGAATAGTAGAGGTACATATTCTCCTAAACCTATTAGAGTAAAGCACTTTAATGAAGAAGAATTTGATTTAAATAAATTAAAGGATACTAATAATTCTAGAGCAAGAGAAATACATAGAATTATTGATGAGTTAAGTAAGACTACTAATCCTGATAAATGTACTGAATTATTCATAGATTTATGTCAGCAATTATATTTACCTAATAGCTTCCATATGAATATATTCAGCTATAAAGGTACTATATTCCTATCTCTTAAAGGTGGTCCTCAAGGTACAAAGAATATTAACTTAGAGAATAATACTGGTAGCTTTACATTAAATGTAGATGGTTCTATTGGAGGTAGTGCTGCTACTCAAACAGACCCTACTCATGTTTATAATGAAATACTTAAGTATTTATATTCATTAAATACTCCTTTTAATATTGATAAGAATGAGATTAATAAGGGAGATTATAATGAGAAATTAGTCAATGATGATATACTTTATACTCACTTAGTAGATACTCAAATGACTAATAGTTGGTTTACTACTAATTATTATGATGAAGAAGGTAATCAGAAAGATGCTATTAATCCTAAAGGTACATTCTCTCCTACAGGAAATAAGGAAGGTATTAAAGTATCATTAGGTAAGAATACTTATTTTGTAAGAGATGGTAAAATCTATGATAGTAGTGAAAGTGTTGTAGTACCTAAAAGAGCTAATTTAATATTTGATTTAGCTGCTGCTTATGAACTTAATGGTAGTGCAATAAATGGTCCTTATATTTATAATGGTATTACTAAAGTTAATGGTCATTATATGGATGTAACTCATAAATCTTATGCTACTGAAAAGCAGAAACAGATGTATGAGGATAATATGAATAATAGACCTACTGTTATAGATAGAACGAACCATACTTTAAATAGATTAAAGGAAGACCAAGCTAAAGTTAAGAGATTAGATAATGGAAGACCTGATAATACTATTGAAGGTAGAGAAGGACATATATATCAGATACTTGAAGATGATGGTCAATATCATGAGTATGAGGGTGTACATAATGTAATAGGTGAATCTTGGCAGAAAGATGAACATCAAACTCCTAATACTTTAGCTTTACAATATGGTCAAGAATTTGATGATTTAATGAGACAAGCTTTTGAAGGAGACATTGATGCTATACAGAAGCCAGATAATATGTCTAATGAAGTATTTGAAAGATTTAAATCAAGAGCTAAATCATTAAAGGAATACTTTGAAACTAATGGTGAAATACCTATTGCAAATGGTATAGTTGTATTTAATAAGATTGGTGATAAGAGAATTGCTGGAGAGTTAGATTTATTAACTTATAATAAGCATACAGGAGAATTTAGATTCTATGATTTCAAGACATCTAAATATAGATTCTATACTGATGAAGGTAAACTTGATACTCATTATACTACTGTATGGCATAATAGACAGATAAGAAGTACTCAAGAGCAATATACTAGACAATTAAGTGCTTATAATGACTTATTTACTAGTAGATATGGTACACCTATAGCTAATATGGCTTTAATACCTTTAATTATCAATTATAATGATAAGGGTGTTACTGCATTTAATGCAGAACCAACAGTCAATATTACTTATCAACCTAGTGAATTTATGCAAGGTACTACTGTAAGTACTCCTAAAACAGATAACAATACTATTCCTGCAAGTAATGTTAAAACATTAGAGTTACATAATAGTAAAGTAAAAGTAGATATTAGTACTTTACCTGTAGTAACTACTATTAATGGTAGTAAAATTAAAGCTTATGTAGAAGAAGTTAAATCTACTAATAATTCTACCAAGAAGATTACTACTTTCTATTCTCCTTATATGGTATTTCCTAATGGTGAAGTTACTTATATGAATGGTAGAAGAGAATTACTTACTGATAAACAATTAGAAGAAAGTAAAAGTACTTGGGCTAGTACTATTCAAGCTAATAAAGCTGCATTTATTCAAGCAGGTTTAGTTAATGCTAAACCTCAAGAAGAAACTAAACCTACAGTACAAAATAAAGGATTTAATAATTACCAATATGATACTAAAATGAAAGTTTATGGTAATCCTTCTACATTAGATAGAATAGAAGGTAATACTGCTATTTATAAGGATAAAAATGGTAATGATTCTATTATATTAGCTGCCTCTTCTGATAACTCTTATATTGGTATATTTAAAGATAATACTGGTAATTGGAGTATTAAGATGGAGAATAAAGATGGTAATAAGAACTTTAAAGCACAATTAAAAGAAGCTTTTGATTTATTACCAGTAGGAGCTAAAATATATGAACATACTTCTATTTCTGTTGATGGTTTAAGAGTATTTGCACAGCAATTAAATCATGGATTTAGTTTAAGTAATGAGACTTATGAAGTTAAGGTAAATGCAGGAGATAAAGCTAATATATTTGGAGTAAATAATAACTCTGATATGCCTTTATTAGGACAAGGAGTTAAACCTATGAAAGAAGTTAGACAAATATTAAAACCTTATCTTGATAAGTTTGGTGTATCTACTAGAGATGTATTCTCAGAAAAAGATGCAAAATCTGGAGAAATCATTATTGGTATTTCTAATATGCCTATGTTAGTAAAAACTGGCAGTCAATCAGAAGTTAAATCTGATACTACTCTTACAGGACCACAGAGTGCTGAGGAAGATTTATTAAAGGCAATGAGTTTACTCAATACTTATAATAAGGAAGCTCCTGATGGCACATTGGGTAAAGAAGAAATAAAGCCTAGAACAGATATAGAAGAACAAACTGGTAGAAATGCAGATAATAATATTGTAGTAGATAATCCTGAAGCATTAAAGAAGTGGAATGAATTAAGTGATAGTACTAGAGAATTACTTAGATTTGATAATATAAATGAAACAAGTTGGAACGATATGTTACCAAAGCAAAGAGAATCAGAACTTAATTGTTTAAGCTAAAATAAAAAAGGGAGAAGGTGTAAACCTCCTCCCTTATTTTTTTTATTTATACCATCTTGCTGGTTCATCTGGATTTAATGAATTAACAATCTGTTTTCTAAATGGTAATAAATCTAAACCAATCTTTTCTGCTTTTGTATAACCTTTATATATACCACTGTCAACAGTAGTTGTATATACAGATGGGTCAACTAAATTTAGTACCTTTCTTAATTTATTTATATAAGACATTGATGCAAATGGAGAACTAAAAAACTTTAAACCTTCATCAAGCATTGAAGGACTAGGTAGTAATACTCCCATATCAGTTCTTAATCTAAGTAAAGCATAACTTGACATTCTTGCCATCCAAGGTTTATGCTTACCATCATCACCTCCTGCTACACCTAATGCAGCAATAATAGCATACAATGACCAATAAATACCTAATTCAGTAAGACCTTTCTTTATATTACCCTTCTCAATATCAGATAAATGTTTCCATTGCCTGATAATATCAAATTCTGATTGTTTAATATCTTTCATAGATTGATATATAAATCTACCCATAGTCATATAATAACCTTCAGTATAATCCTGTAAATCATAATTATATTTACCTCTACCAAATCTATTAAGATATAAAGGTCTCATCCAGTTTCTATAGAACATTATAAGTCTTCCTGCTGCTCTTTGTTGTAAAGCATTTTTATCTTCATCATTGTAGATACCATAATTCATATTCTGAACTGCCCTATTTTGATTACTGAATTTAATAATATCTGCTCTAGTAAAATCACTACCATCCATCTTGGTAATGCCAGGTTTTATCTGTAACTTAGCACCTAATTTAGGTTTATCTTTGTTAATAGGAACTACTTCCAAAGCATCCCATAAATCAATAGAATTACCATTTTTATCCTTTAATTTATATCTTAATGCTAAAGCAATAGCAGCTCTATGTTGTACAAAATGGTCTCCTGCACTAGTAGTAAACCAAAGAGCATTACTATTAAATAATCTTGAAGCCCAAGTCTTTCTATTCCATTGTATATCTCTTACACTTGACTTATAATTCTGAGGAACATTAAATAATTCACTGAATAAAGCTAGTTTATTAGTCTTTATTCTATTACCAAATTCTCCTAAGAATGCAGGTAATTCCTTAGCATATATAGCTTCTGCTTTAGTTAACTCTGAATGATTAAAGAATTTACCACTAGTAGCTTCAATTCTATCAATAGTTAAGTTCTGTAATAAGTTAGCAGTACCAGTAAGAACACTTAAAGCTGTGGTACCTAATGATGTCATTCTATTCAAGAAATCTGCACCTTTAGCTACATCTACTTTACCTAAAGAACCTTCATCTTTATGAGTAATACCATAGACTTGCATTTCCATAAATGTATTTAATTTCTGCATAAAGTATGTAGAATCTCCCTTCTTGGTAAGTACATTATGTATCTGTCTTCCTAACACATTAAAATGTTCAGTCTTAGTTTTATTACCTTCTGTCTGATTAACTCTTCTTTCTGCTAATACAAGTCTTCCTACTTCAAGAGTATCAATAACTTCATTCATTCTATTAAAGTCATTTACCATAGCCATATAAGCTATCATAGATGATGTAGTATCAAGAGATAAGTCATTCATATCCTGTAAATCCTTAGTATAATATACTGGTAATCTCATTACCTGATTACCCTCAAAATCCATTACTACAGATTTATCAAGATACTCAACATCATCTTCTCTTCTTACAAGAGAATCTTTCATATTCTCCCAAAAGTATTTACCTTGACTAGATAATGAAGAACCAGTAAATCTCTGTAAGAAATCTCTTCTTATCTGAGGAGCTTTACCTACAGATACACTAGAAGAATTAGGTAATACACCATCAAGTTTAGACTTTAATTCCATCATATAACTATGATATTCTTTCTGTGCTTCTGTAAGTTTATTCCAAGCAGGATTAGCATACTTTTCTATAAGAGGTCTTCTATTACCAAATTTATCTTTATAAGTGTTTTCTTTATACCACTCATTGATTTCATTATCTCTTGCAATCTTTTCAAAGCCTTCAGGATTATCCCCATATTTCTCTTTTAACTTTTTAAAGAATGTATTCTTAGCATTCTTATATTTACTCCACCAAATCTTTTGTACAAAATAACCTGTAAGATTACCCTCTTCATCTCTTTCATACATAAAAGAAGTATCAGTTACTCCTCTGTCTTCAAGTTCTTTAGCTTTAGCTTGAATTTCTTTAGCCATTTCAATAGTATCAAGTCTAGCTTCTCCTTTCTGTTTCTTTACAACTTGGTCATAAATCTGTAACATAGGGTCAGAAGAATCAGCCATAGAATCTAACCATCTATCAGCTAAAGTAATATCTCTATCCATAGATGTTACTAATTCTTCTGCTGTATATGTTTTCTTATATCTATCTCTACCAATAGTTATTGCTAATCCATCACCAACAAAGGGTCTTATAAACTCAGTAAACTTATCTTTAGCTATCTCATAGAAATCTGATGATAAATCTTTTATTATAATATCATTCTGATTAAGAATATCCTTAATATTTTCTTTAATGCTATCATCTCCTTCTCTAGAAGCTTCATTCATCTGTTTTCTAATGTCATTCATAATAACACCATATGAATTAAGATAATTCCTTACATTTCTAAGAGCCTTAAATTCTTCTTCTTTTGATAATTCACCACTACCAATTTTAGCCATTCTCTTTTCAAGATTACCAAGAACACTAAGACTATTATCCATATATTCAAGAATACCTTGTATCTCCTGATGATTCTGTAAATCTGCTTGTAATTTATTTATAAATACTTGTTGAGCAGCACCAAAATCTTTCTTATCACCATATACTTTCAATCTCTTTAGCTCTTGTTCAAGAATTCTTTCAAGTATCTTAGCTGATTTATTAACATTACTTGTAAGATTATATAACTTAGTATTATGTTCTTTAGTACTAATATTCATAGTATATCTGTTATTTACTATATCATTAGCTAAATTATATACTTGAACTTTAACTTCATTAATTATTTTATCAATATCATCAGTATTCTTATCTTTAAATTTATCTTTTACTTGATTAAGATACCTATCAAATAATCTTTTATTAGGATTAAATACCTCCTTATCATTAAGTACATCAGCCATAATCTTACCTAATGCTTCTACAGCCATTAAGTCAAGATTATTATTGTACTTATTCATATAGTTCTGATATTCATCACCAAAGATTCTTTCAAGTATATTCTCATCACTAAGCACATTAGTTATTCTATTCTTCAATGGAGTATCTACTGCTTCTATTGCAAAGTGAGCAAACTCTTCTGGTAATACATCTTGACCTCTTTGTCCCTTAGCTACTCTAATTAAAGTCTTTAAGCCATTAGCAGTAGTTAATGCACAATCAAAATCCGTTATACCATTAATTCCTTGATTTTCTTCAAGTTCACTTAATGCACCGACTCCTATACCCCAGTCAGATAATAGCTGCTCTAATCTCCTATTTAACTTACTATTGAATTCAATCTTATGAGCTATATCTTCTTTATTTTCTCTTATAGGTTTTATAGAAAGTTTTACTTTATCATCTACATTAGTTATTGTTGCAAAAAACTTACTTCTATAAGGACTATTTCTATTAAATGATACAGCTTGTTCCTCTAGATTCATTACATTAGTATAATTTCTAGCTACAGGACTATTATGCTGATTTAAATTTTTTAGCTGGCTAAGCTCATCTTTAAGACCATCCAAGCCAACTTTATACATTAGGTCTTCCATTAAAGGATTACCTTCATTATCATATCTAACATTTGGAAATGCTTTACTAAACTCTGGAGATTTAACTCTCTGCCAGTAATATAATGCTTGTTTAGTATTTCCAAAATAACTCTTTAATTGTGTAAATAAAGAGGGGATATTCCCCTCTTTATTTGTTGGTATAAATGTACATTTACTCATATTAAAATCTTGCTATTACATTATCACAGAATTTATTTCCTTGTTCATCCTCTGTTATAGGAGGAAGACTTTCTAGTTTATCAATAGGTTTTTGTTCAGTATAACCATTTTCAGCAGCTTTCTGCTTAATTACAGCAAGTAAACTTGCTTGTGCAGATTGTTGCTGTTCCATAACAAAATTAGCCATATCTTGATTATCTGTAATATCTGTATTATCAACATAATCATTAAGATTAGCTTTATATGATTGTGGTTTAGGTACTACTGATTCCATATCTTCACTAGCATTACTATCATACTCTACATATTGATTCTTTACTCCTAAAGGTTGTACTCTCTGATATGAAGCTATTAAACTATTAGGAGCATTTACTCTTTCAAAATATAAGTCAGCTCCTTTATAATTAACATGAACATAAGGTAAATATTCAGGAGTCTTTTTATCATCAAATGGTTTAGCAATCTTCTTATCAGCCATAGATGAATTGAAATCAACTTTAACATCAAAATTTTCTGTTTCAAGATTAACTTCACTTACATAAGATGCCCCAGTAATATCTGGTACTAATGTTCTATCATCTAAGTGATTTCTAAAATATTGACCTATAAAAGTAGTTACATCAGCTTTCTCAAAGTACATATCTTCAAGAGTTTCTACATAATTACCAGTATTCTCTTTTACTGCTACAGGAGCTAAATGACTAAATCCATTAGGACTAAAACCTAAACCTTTATAATTGCAGTAAAGGAATAACTTAATAGCCATATCCTTACATTCATCATTAATGTTCATAAGTGTTTCCCAACTTCTAATATAGTCTTGCTTCTGTATATCAGTAATTCTACCTACATTGCTGAAAGTAAGAGATGGTGCTGGATTATATTTAGTAAACTTATTATACTTTACTCTATTTATAATAGGTAATTGAGATAACTCTGGATGAGCCTTCTTGAAAGCATCAAACTCAGCAGGGAATTTAGTAATATAATAAGCTCTTTCAGATATAGGATTACCATCCTCATCCTTATAGTTATATTCACTAGTTTCTGCTAACATATAACTAATAAAATCATTATATATACTATTTCTCTGCTTTTCATTTAAATTACCATATCTAGTCATGTCTTTTATAGCACCTATAATACTGGTATAAGTATTATTATAGTATGGAAAATACTTTCTAAATAACTTCTCAGTAGATTCTACACCATAAGTAAAGAATGCCTGTAATATAGGTAATGGACTATTAATAACACCTTCTTCTGATAAATTAAATGAGAGCAATGATGTTCCTGTAAGAGAGTAATTAGCATCTTTCGTAGGAGCTTCCAATACTTTTTCCACTTTCTCAATATTAATTATATCTGAAGAGATATAAGGTCCTGCTCCACCATTTTGAGTATCTGCTCTGGTAGCATTAGTAAATTCATTTAAATCACCTGCTAATTTATTAAGTCTTGCAAACATAAAGCCTACTTTTAATTGATTAGCATAGAATTCATGACCTTCATTAGTATTAGCAGTATCTGCATCTTTTCTTGCTATAATATTACTTGCTAAGTCTTCATCTTTAAAATCATAATCTTCTATTTTAGTATAGTAACTATTAACATTAGTACCATTATTATAGTTCTTATACTTATTAATAGTATTAATAATAGCTTCTGCTAATGATACTCTATTATTCTGTACTTCTTTTACTATATCTCTTACAATAGGTTGATTAATTATAAGTGACATAGTATTAATTCCTACACCCATTCTTAATAATGCAAATGCACTAGAAGCAGTAATTTCATTGAAGTTCATATCACCTGCAATAGGGTCTTTTGCATTATCTACAAAGGCTGCCAAGAAACTAGCAATATTTCTAGTAATAAATTCACCATCTATATTCTTAATATCATGTAAAGAATTATATTTATGACCATTAAATGTCAACTGATATTCTTTATTAATACCAAGTTTAGTCTGCTGCATTAATGCATGAGAAGCATTATTAGTAGCAGCCATAGGAATAAGTGATGCACCAGACATATTTCTTTGATGAAGAGTAACCCAAGTAGTAGGTACTAAGGGATTAAGTTTCTCCTTATATTCATCTGCTAAATCATTAAGTTCATCAAGACTAAGTTTCTCAAGTCCTTTTAAACCTCCTAATTTAGTAAGAGTTTCCTTATCAACATTATATAAGATAGTATTAATTCTAGCAGCCTTTTTTGGTTTATCAAAACCACCAGGTTCTAGAATACTCTTAGCAGTATCTTTATGTGATAATACACTCCACATAAGGTCAATCATCAAAGAATCTCTTTGTTTCTTACTATTAGCCTTTGCATTATTATAAATACTTAACTTGTCATTTCCTTCTATTTTATCAAAATCATAGTCATATGTACTAAAAGAACTATTTATTAAGTACTTGGATTTGTTCTTATTAAACCATTCAGAGAATCTTGTTTGAGCAGTTTCAGATAAATTATATCTCTTGACATTATTATCTTTCAACCAGCCTTTAAATTCTTCTGCTAAATCATTTAAATCCTCAGAATCTAAAGGTTCTCCTTCGGTTTGTTCAGCAATATATTGCTGTAAAGCTTCACCATAGTTCTTATCAATTTCATCAACAATATCTTTACTTGATTCTAACTGATAAAAATCATCCCAAGCTTTCTTAATGTTATAGTTATTTTTAGTAAACAAACTATGAAACATTACATAAACTTTATCAACATCATAATCAGAACCTGCTAAAGAAGTAATCTCTTTAGGTAATATAATCACACTACCTACTTGTCTAGGTAAGAATCCCTTTATTCTAATATGTTGCATAGAATATTTATCCTCAGTAGGAACTCTATAACCTATTACTTCTCTATACTTTTCTGGTACTATATAATTACCTTTACTATCTTTCTTGTTAATATCAAGTTCATGAGTATTAGGGTCTAGTAAAGCATTATACAATTCTTCTGTTGGACAAGGAAGATAAGCTTCAAAATATTTAATAGAACCATCTTCATTATAAACAATTTGAGGCTGTTTACTTTCATCAAGACCAAAAGGAGAAGCTTGAATTAATGCTCCACCATTAATCTTCTGCTTAGTAACCCTATTTTTCAATATACTGTTAAGTAATGCCTGTATTCTTAAAGTCTGTGAAGGGTCTATAAGAGGAATATTAAAGTTACCATTCTCATCAAGAGTTAATGCTCTAATTAAGTCTGTTCCATATCTAGGATTACTTCTTACTTCTCTTATAAGTTCTTTCTCAACCTCATGAATATCATTAAACTTATCAGATACTTCCTTAAAAGCTTCTTGAATATTAGCAGTATTGATAGCATTAAAATAATTCATCCATTCTTCCTGTGTAAATTCCCTATCTTTATATTTTAATCTAAAGTTAGGGTCTCTATTAGGATTCATGTCAGAACTAATCAATCTTCTAATCTGAGTACCTACAAGTTGAACCTTGTCAATACCATGCTCAGGAGTAGATGTCTGAATACCATAATCATTATAATCAAATTCATGTACTACATTTGGATTCTCTTTACCATTAAGCCTGGTAACATTTTCCAGGACAGCCATAGCAGAAGCATAATTTGTAGCATCATTAAGATTAATTGTACCTTGTAAACCATCCTTTACAGCACTTTCAAACATAGCAGAATCTATATTATTCTTTACCATAAAGTCATTGAGAGCTTGTAATTTACTTGAATGAAGTATTTGACCAAACATTGCTCCTGTAAGGAGAAGGAACTCTGAATTCTTATGTTGAGTAGGAACTTTCATAATTCCACCCATACCATCAGGTTGATTCTTCTGAGTATAAAGATATGGTTTTCTTGTATTCCAAAGTACTAAGAAATCACTTGCAGTCCACTTATTATTCATAATATTATTGTAGGCTGTTTCTTCTGCATCAGACCACATACCTGCCATAATTTGAGTAGACCTAAATGATGGTAATGTATTATAAGCTTGTGCATCTGCTACATTGACTTTATTAAATATAGACATAATAGCAGCTTTATCATAAGCAGTAAAGGCATCATCTTTATCTTTAACTCTGGCTTCAAGTATCTCATTAATACTATCCATACTATTAGCAGGAAGAATATTATCTTTAAGATAAATAACTCTTCTAGCAGTTCTTCTACTTCCATCATTATTTACTAATACTGGTTTACCATTCCAAGTAGCAAGAGTATTAAGTCTTTCTGCTGGTGCATGGTCTTGCTTATTTCTCTTTTGGAAGTCCTCAAGATTTTTATAATAAGCTAAATCAGTAGTTGTAAGTTCAATAAATTGAGAAGTAAAATAAGTACTATTCCAGAACCATTCTCTCATTCTATCATTCATTCCTTCCTCAGAATAAACATTTACATGCTTAAATCTAGCATTCTTCTCTGTACTAATTCTATCATAAAGACCAATACTCTTATAGTGTTGAATAGCTTCATTAAATCTACTATCCATTATAGACTTAACAGTATTTTTAATTAAGTTATCAACTTCATCCATAGATATCTGTTTAGCTTCATCTATAGCTTGAAGAAATGTCTTACCACTTTGACCTTTCTGATTTAATTCAGGGAAGAATTTAAATTCTGCACCTCCCATCTTTTTACCATTCATATCAAAGTTAGCAATAGGGTCTATATGATTATCTGTAGTAGCCCTTTCTTTAACAAGATTGATTCTATCAATTTCCTGATATACTAAGTCTTTGAACTTATCAAGTAACTTCTCTTCATAGCCCTTCTTATATCTCTTAAATTTAATAAACTCAGCAGATTGTGCATCAGATAACATAGGTACTTGATAATAACCATAAGTTTCACTTCCACTTCTATCTGCTGCACCAGTCATATACATATTATATAAGGCTAATGTAGCATCTAAATCTGTCCAAGCATTATATTCTTTTCTATTATATTGAAGGAGTACTACATGCTTTAAATTACTTCTTACTTCTGCATTATTTTCAATTTCTTCTAATATACTATTTCTCCATTTACCGTTCTTATTAAACCAATTACATACTCTATAATCATCAAGTACCTGTTTATAAGTATCTTCTCTCTGTAACTTCTTAATAAGAGTTGTTACATAAGAAGGATTGATATGAGCATACATAGTTTTATCACCTTGCCTTACACTAGATTCAATAGTATCCTCATCTACTTTATTGATTACTTCAGCAATATTATTAAATGCAGTACCATGAATATTAAGTAAATCTGCATATTCACCATCTTTAACCTTCTCATTACCTTTATTTAAGTCATAATAAATAGTTCTTAAATTACTTAATAAGACATTAACTGCTGGCTTGAAAGCTTTATTATCTAAGTTAAACTTTAATGCATTTTCAAGTGTTTCTGAATCCACACTAGCACCTAACATATTCATAGCTTTCTTAATTCTTGCTATATTCTCATTAGTAAGATTTTCAGCAATAGTTTCTCTGTCTTCAAATATATCAAGTAATTCATTAACTAAATCAAGACCTACTTTAGCATTCTTTAATTGAATGTCTCCATTCTTATCATAAATACTATCAGTAGTAAGAACATTACCATATTCATAGTTATCTCTCCATTCATCAAAATAATGTGAAGTACCCTCTGCACCATTAATAGACATCACTTTAGTACTTGTAGAAGTATCACTATTAGTACTTACTTTCTGAATGAAATAATTAACATAATCCTTTCTATATGCTCTATAAAACTCAGTAAACAGTTGATTATCATTATTTAATTCATTGATAATCTGTTTTACCCAAACTTTCTTTTTACTAAGCTGTTCAAGCATAGGAATCATATCCTCAGCACTAACCATATTTCTAAGAGCCTGTATTAATTCTGAATGTACATAACCTGCATTAAGATAGATATTATCTCCTAAATCATCTCTATCAACATTACCTGTAGAATCATATCTTACCATATTACCTATAGCTTGTCTAACTCTAGCAGTAAGACTATCAAAAGTAGCTACCTGTCTAACATCAGTCATCCATCCATCTTTCAAAGATTCTTCTTTTTCAAATACATCTCCTTGATTAGTTTGTTTACCATCCTCATTGAAAGTATCACTATTTTCTTGAGTATTAAGTACAAAGCTGCTATTTAAGTTAACAGAAATACCCTCAGTTAATGCTAAGTTTCCTAATGATTCTTCTGCTAATACTTGAAAGTTATTAAGTACATTTTGAAAAGCTTTAGTCTTTCTTTCTGCAACATTTCTAGCTATATTAGTAGCTATCCTATCATCGAGATTAGGTTTAACACTTAATATTTGTTGCTTTTCTATAGCTATCTTTGCCTCTAAAGGAGCATCAGCATATACTTGGAAAGCTTTTCTTACTTCCATCATAATACTCTGTACACCTTCAGATTTAATAACACTGAATCTAGTAATTTTCTTTCTACCAAATAATAAATCATTCTTTACTTTAGGATTAGTTTCTGCTTGAATTTTATCATTATAAGCAGCTAACTTATCCTTTAATTTACTATTTACTATAGATGAAAACATTCTAGTAATTCTTTCTACTCTATGTTTTCTTTCTATAGGAGACATCTGTCTAGCACATCTAGCTAAATCCTTAGCATATGATTTATCATCTTCCTGTATAGGAGTTTCTTCTTGTGTAGAAGTAGTATCTTGTTTCTGATATATAGGAATATTAACTTTAGAACCATCAGTTTTCTTTGTAATAGTTCTTTCTCCTACTTTAATCATATTTCTACCTACATTATCAAGAGCTTTAATACCTTCATCTGATATAGAACCCCAAGTAGAAACTTTAGCTCCTTCTGGTATTAATTTAATTAACTCTTTAAATAGAATCTTTCTTTCTTCTTTGGTAGTAGGAGTAGTATTTTCTGCATTATATTTAGCTCCTTCTTTTGCAGTTTTAAAATGTACAGAATAAAAATTATTCTCTACATCTTTAACTAATTCAAAATAACCTTTTGAATGGTCTTTAAGGTAAATTCTTAAAGTTTTATTTGATTTTGTAGGGTCACTTTTCCAAGGTTTATCATGTTGCTCTACATCTACTAAGGATGTATCTACATTATTAATATTCTTTAATAGATTATTACTGTCCTGTACAGGAGATAAAGCTTTATTAATCTGTTTAGTATTATAATCTAAACTTCTACCTTGTTTAAATACATTATATTCTTTTTCAAAATAATCTTCTAGAGCAGTCTTTTTAACTATAAGAGTCTTAGTATCAGTCTCTATAGCAGTAGTATCTAATTCATTATATTTACCAGATTCTACTAACTCCCTAAGAGAATTAGGAATAATCTTATTCAAAGCATCCCAATATATATCACTAGTAACGTTAGTAACATTACCCCCCTTAGAATTAAATAAGTCCCAAACTTTTCTTGTAGAACTCCCATAATAAATAACAGAAGCAGAATTTCCAGTTCTAGGACTAGTCCAGTCTATTCTAATTTCTGTACCATTAACTCCTGGATATATACTTACTTTATTAGTCCCCTTATTAAATTTACTTTTATCAAAAGTAGTACTTAAAAGTTCTTCTCCTTTTTTAGTAAGAAAGCCTTTATCTTTACCTTCAGTATTAACATAATCTGCTATATTAGTACTCCTTACAGGAGTTTCAGAACTCTGTTTATCTTTACTTAATTGTGATTGTATAAATTTTTCTATCTCATCTTTTGTAGGCATTGTAGGTTCTTCACCCTCTTTAAAATTAGCACTTTGCCAAGCACTAATCATAGACCTTACCATATCAAAAGTCTGCATACAATCATACTTGTCTTTAAACTCACTTAAGAAATTCTGTACTATTTTAATATTATCTCCAGTGAGTAACATACAATGTATTGCCATATTCTTTATATTTAATTAAATTATTTGTTTGCAAAGATACAACTTTTATAGTTAGTTGCAAAACTTTTTAGTAAAAATTAAAGGTACTATAAACAAATCGCTTATAGTACCTTCTTAACATTATTAACAATTAAAACTATTGAACAATGTATTTAGTATTATCAATAATAAGCCATTTAATGGTATTAATATTGACTAATCTTACATTGTTTTCTGAATCTTCAATATCCATATCAATACACTGATACTTACCATCTCTAGATTCAAATTGAATTTTATATCCTCTAAGAACTCTATCTTCTCCTTCAACAATCTTAGGAATAGGATTATTCATAAGAGTATAAAGAGTTTTCTTAGCCCAATCTGCTACACCTTTCTTTGAATTTTTAACCTTATCAATTTCTTGGCATATTTGTTCAGCCAGAGTATCTACTTCTGTTTTAAATTGTTTAGCACTTTTAGCTTTATCTTGCTTCTTAAAACATACAGTAAATACCTTACTACTATGAATATTCTCCCATATACTTCTAATTCCAGGAGTGCCATCTTTCTTGTCTTCTTTAGTAACTTTTACTTCTGTAGTATACCCATCAGCAGTATTACAGAAATTATGAAGATAATCCTTATCAATAGCTACTTCATTCTTACTTTCAAAGTGTTCAAGAATAACACTACTACCAAGAATATTTTTTACTCTATAATGAGAACTTTCACTAAGAATATCACCTTTTTTAATTTCTTTTTCAATCATAATTCCTTTTTCAAACATAATTATAAATATTTGTTATTAATAAAATCTTGATGCATTGGATGTGCTAAATCATACATTTGTGGGTCAACTATCTTGTTATCTCTAAGTTCAAAGAAATGCTCCCAAGCCTCTTTAAATCCACACATATATAATTCTGTCTTAGTACTATTAGGTAATACTACTCTAGCCTGTTGTGGTTTCCACCCTTTTTCAAGAAGCTTAAAATAAGTAGCCTCTGCTGTAAGAAGATGTATCATAAAATCATACTCAACATTTTTACTAGTATAAAAATCATCATGATAATTCTTTTCAGTATAAGTACCTTCTTTTATAGCTAACCAACAAGGTTTAATAAATGTGACTTCATTATTGAATTTGCCTTTACCATAATTACAATATCTTTGAGATTCCTGAATAAAAGACATTGTTCTATGTCTTACTACTTCATGACTTACAGCTCTATTAGTAATAAGTTTTACTGTGTATCTTTTAGGATAATTATCCAGATTTTCATCTCCAAAATCTAAGTATTCTCCTACATAAGGTACTTTATCTAATATAACATGCCAATGCCTATAATTAGTAGTAAAGTAAGCATAATTATCTACTGCTTTACACTTAATCCATTCCATATTATATAAATTATAATGCATTAAATCTTCAGCAAATGTCTTAAGTAAAGTAATAGGCATCTTAAAGTGAATAGTACCAAATTCAAGTGGAGCATCATGCTTATGTACTTCTAACATATTTACAAATGGAGCAGCACTAATATCTGTAATTTTATCTTCACTTTTATAAGATACTCTAGCACATTTTTCTATATGTTTATAGATATCTAATAAACTAAAATCTGTTTGATTACAGATTTCATAACTTTGATTAATTAACTTCATATTATTCTAAATTAATACATTTATCATCAACTACCCAACCACTTAAATCATTAAGTTTAGTTTGGAAATTATTAATACTCTTTCTATGTTTATATTCTTCAAGAATAGCTCTAATCTGTTCAGGAGAATACTTCTGAGAATCAAATGCTGTAAGCAATTTATTATCATCATTTTCATCCCCTTCACTAATTTCAATAGTAGTAGTCTTACTCATAGTAATACTTACAGTAACATCTACTTTAATTTTCTTTGGTTCAGAGTTTAATTCATTAAGACTTCTTTCTTCACTCTGCATTAATGTTGGTGTATTACTCATCACTAGTTTCTTTTAAATTATATAATTCTTTATATTTATTAAAAATACCCCTAATTACATTTTCTCCTATAGGATTTTCTCTTTTACTATCTCTTTCAAGACATACATCCAAAGGTACATTTGTAAAATCTTTAATTTCAACTACATATTTATCTTGACCCCCTTTAAAAGCATCATTCACCATTGCAATTTCACCTTTTAATTCCCCACTTTCTTTAGGATTAAGATTCATTTCATCAATGATAATAGTATCAAATTGAAAATTCATAGCAGATATCAATATAATACCTTTGCAAGCTTTAATATAATGCTCTCTTGCAGGAACCCAATATTTACCACTCATATTTCTTAAATCATCTCTATTAATTCTAATAGAATGTTCTGGGTCTTTAAGAACCTCTTGTTTAGCCCAAGTACTCTTACCACTGGCAGGAATACCTCTTGTAAGAATTATCTTTTTCATTTTATATTATTTATAAAAAGTTTGTATAAATTTCTAAAAAATACTCATAGAATGACTTTTCTACCTTACAATTACAATATTTAGAAGCTTTCTCCATAATTTTTATACCTTGTTGTCCTGTAATAGGAATATTACCTGTTGCAGCTTGCCCTACTATATGGAGTAGAACTAATATTTCTTTCTCAGAAAAATTCTCTAATATTGCCTTTTTAGGAAGATGTCTGAAGAAATCAATAGTTATGGCTATCTTTTTCTTTTTCTCAGCTTGTTCTTGTAATTCCTCTAGTGTTGGAGTAAATAACTTTTTACAAATCTGTATAAGGTACTCTTCAGTAAGAGGTTCTGTATATGTATTGTTTATTTCTATTTTATAATCTAAATTAATAGTATCATTCATTTTATACTATTTGATTGTTCTACAATAGCCTCTTTAAGTTCTTTAAACTTCTGAGATACTTTCTTATCTACTAAATTATTTTCAATAAATGCACAACTACAAGTATATGTCATATAAGCATCACATATCTTCTTAGCCATATTATAAATAAGTCTTTTCCTATTATTCCCCATAATCAGTATGAAACATATTAATATAATTAGTAGTAGTAAAAG